>Ga0209181_10000278_pt1 | contig 96226 bp, 65 predicted proteins | sample MAT05_FD_187208 | JGI IMG/M metagenome (GOLD analysis project Ga0209181, IMG submission 187208) | Freshwater microbial communities from Lake Fryxell liftoff mats and glacier meltwater in Antarctica - MAT-05 (SPAdes) (version 2) | ecosystem: Environmental > Aquatic > Freshwater > Ice > Liftoff...
CACGCCCACGCTGTCTGAGCGGCCCGTCAGCCGCCCGCGAAGCGACCGTCAACCGGCCGAACGCAGAGGTGCGTCTACTGCATCACCGACCGACCGAACAAGGACCACGGACGCCGCGACAACGCCCCGTCTACCGCGTCCAGACCCTCGAAAGGTGCGTCGCCGGGAGTCCTCGCAGCCCAGTGTGTGCGACTGTGTGCCCCTCGTACCCGGCGCCAGTGCTTTGTTTTTCCTATACTCACCGGCTCAACGCAGTCCCGTGGCGCTCGGCGAATGCCTCGGCCAGTTCCTCCACCGTCGCGTCCGCCATTGTCTCGACGAGGTCGAGCAGTCGTGGCTTCTCCTCGGGGCCGATGCGCATGACCCTCACACCCCCCATGGCCGACGGCTGCACATCCCCGCTCGACTGGACAGCGCAAGCCATCGCTTCACCGACGCCGTCCCAACCTCGAAAAGGTCCGCCGCGGCGGCGATTGTAAGCCCCTTCTCCGTGACGCCTTGCACAACGCGCTCGCGCAGTTCCACCGGCAATGCCTTCGCCATCCCAACCTCCCAACCTCCCAACCTCGGGTGTGATTCTGGATGAGGGGGCACTCGGATCCGTCGACCGAGCCCGACCGCGTCATGGAGCTTGAAGGTGTGGGCGCATCGTGATCCACCGGCGTTGCTTTAAGACGGGACGACGGATCACGATGGCCCACGAAGATGACGTTGTAGCGAGCTGGATCGAGACCGCAAGCCCTATGTTGCGCGCCTTGGTCGACCAACAACCGTTGGAGTCGGTCCAACGGCTCAATGGGATCCAGGCGCTGGTCGATGAGGTCGTCGATGTGTTGCAGCAGGTGCTCTTCAACGCTGTCTTCGAGCGCTTGGGCAAACGTGGGGCGGAGGTAGCGGGTCGTTGCCCCGTCTGCGGTCTCGGATGCGAGCGCGCGCGTGCGACGCCGCGTGTACGGACGACACGAAGGACGCTCGCGGTCGAGGTTTGGCGCTACCGATGCCGCGCCTGCCGCACGAATCGCTGCCCGGTGCGCGAGTGGCTGGGTTTGGAGTCTGGCGCGACGACGGCCGGTCTCGACCGCGCGCTCACGGCGCTGTCGACGGTGATGAGCTTTGGAGCAGCGGAGCAGCAGATGCTCGAGCACCATGGTCACGAGGTCGATCGCACCCTGGTGCAGCGCCGCACGTACGCTGTGGGGCACAAGGCGGTCGAGTACCTCGAACAACGCGATACCAAGCTTCTCCAGGAGGTCATGGACACGGTGGGCGTCCGTCACGGAGCCGAGCAGGTGTTCGTTCAGGTCGACAGCGGGGGCGTGCCCGTCGGCAAGCTGGAGCGCCCCAAGCGCAACCCGCACGACCCGACCCAGCAGCTCAGACCCAAGCGCAAGTTACCTGTTGGACGGCGCCCCAAGAGCTCGCGCGAGGTGCGCGTCGTGGTGGCCTGGCAGCCCGGCCAGGTCGAGGACAAGATCGTCAACCTCCACCTCTCCGAGCTCAAGCACACGGAAGTCACAGGGCACGCCATGTACATCGCCGCACTCGAAGCTGGAATGGGAGACGATACCCATGTCCACGGGACCATGGACATGGCTCATTGGCAGGCGCTGCAGTTCGACGAACAGTTCGGAGCACAGCCGAAGGCCACTTTGTGCGCCGACTTCTATCACACGCTCGAGTACATCGCGGGCGCCGCCAAGGCCTTCCAGCCAGACGACGACGAGAGGAAGTCTTGGGTCGCGATGCAGGCCCGGCGTCTCAAGGAAGAAGACCACAAGTCCATCTTGGCCGACCTCCGCAAGCACACCTGCGAACGCGGAGCGTGTCCCAAAACCGACAAGGACGAGTGCGCGGTGATCGCCGCGATCCGTTACCTGACGCGCAACGGCAAGTACATGACCTATCGCAGCTTCATCGCCGAGGGACTTCCGATCGGGAGCGGCGAAGTCGAGGGGCGCATGCGACACATCGTCCGTCGACGCCTCGACGTGTCCGGCGACTGGCGCGAGGAGCACCTCCCACTCCTCACCGCGCTGCTCACCATCCGACACTCGGGCTGGTGGGACGACTTCTGGGACTGGCTCGACGAGCAGGACAAGAAGCGCTTCCAAAAACGGCTACTCGGAGAGCAGCGCAACCGCTTTCGAGGCCCTCGTAAGCCCCGCCTCGTGACCGACGGCTTCGAGACCCTCGACCTCGAGGGCCTCTCTCCCATGTTCCAGGGCGGCGCCCTGGTCTGAACGCCTCTACAAGACACAGAGCTCGAGCGCGCTACCCGCGTTCTCGCACATCCATGCCCGGTGCGGCTTCGCTGCTGGGGGCCACCCCCTCAATTTCGATCACACCCCCCAACCTCCGATGGGTTGCAGATCACATCTCGATCGGCTATGCAAGCACATCGTCATGCTCATGGTGGATCAAGTTGCTCGGCCACCGCTGTATACTCAAGAAGTCGAGGCACCCGCAACCCGATGCCATCGCAACCTCCCTCGCCGTGTCGGCTGCCAAGGGCCGCACCAACTCCCAGGGCCGTCTCCTGAACCGCGACACACCCGACCGGGAGCTGCCGATGGGGGTCCATGCGTGACTTGTTCTTGGCGGAGTAGCCGCTCAACGCGGTCGTCAGCAGAAGAGAGCCGAAGAACTTGATGAAAGTGGGCCCTGCCGTGATCCACGGCCATCGCAACCGCCTCCCTCGCCGTATCGGCCGCAGCAGATCGTAGCGGGATCGGTTTCGATTTGGCGCCAAACTGATGCGATTCGGCGCCAGCCAGCGCACGGATAGATATCGCAGCACCGTCATGGTAATTGCGTCACTTCATCGCCGAGGTCATCTATGTCACGTCTGTTGAGCACCGCTGCACTCGTCTTCATCGCGTCCCCCGCCTTCGCCACGACCTACGACATCACGAGCTCGCTCGATGTCGTCGCCGCTGACGGCGCGTGCACGTTACGCGAGGCATTCGCGGCGATCGCCAGCGGCGTGGCGGTGAACGAATGCCCGGCCCCGTCCGAGCCCAACCACATCGACCTGCACAGCGACATCGTGCTCGCGGCGACATCGGACCCCGACGGCGATCCCGATCTCGATCTCGCTGGAGGCGCCCTATCGATTGATGGCCACCACCACACGCTCAGGCCCGCCCTCGGCAAACGCACCTTCACTTCGGACGGCGCGTTGACCCTTCACCGCGTGCGCATCGATGGCGGTGGTGTCGGCGCTGGCGTCTGGAGCGGGTCTCAGGGCACGCTGACGGTGACTGAATCCGAGATCACGCGTTGCTCCGTGAGCGACGAGTCGGGCGCTGCGATCGCGGCTTATGGCAGCGCTACGATCGCGAACTCGTCGTTCACGGCCAACTCGGCAAAATACGGGGGCGCCGTCTACATCGATAGCGGTAGCATCGAGGGCTCTGCATTCTCGAATAACGCCGCCTCGGATTCTGGGGGCGCGGTCTACAACGCAGGCACCCTTGATGTACGAAACACGACCTTCGACCAAAACAGCGCCTTATCTGGCGGCGGCATGTACTGCACCAACACCGCCATCAGCAATTCGAGCTTCACGCGCAACGCCGCGAATTACGGCGGTGCTATCTCTGGCAGCTGCGGCTCGGTCTCACAGTGCACGTTGGTAGCGAACACGGCCGCGCACGCCAATGGCGGCGTTATCAACCCGGGCTACGATACGACCGTTCAGAGCTCGCTCTTTGCCGACAATGTCGCCGCCGGAACGCCGTCGGATCTCAGTGAGTACGCCATCGACGGCGGCTTCAACCTCCTCGAGACCGTCGTGCCGTCGTGGAGCTCCATCGACCGAATGGGCGTCGAGCTCGGCGTCGTACACTTCGCCACCCGCCTCATCGCCGACCGCTTCCCGTCGGTCTATGCCGAGTTCCCCGAGGCCGGTCCCCACGTCGGCAGAGGTAGCTGCACCAATGTTGCTGGCCAGGTCGTGCCGGACATCGTCGGCGCGCCGCGCGCGGGCCAAACGGAATGCGATGTCGGCGCGCGCGAGCTCACGCCCGCCGTCCGCGTGACGCGCCTCACGAGCACACGGGTAGCGAGCCCGTGCGATGGACTCCAGATCACCGCCGCGCTCGACGATGGCGCGCCGGGCGCCCCCACCAGCACCGTGGTGCTCTGCGACCTGCCGCGATTCGCCGCGACGCATGTGTCGGGCAACGTCTGCGGTTCGGGCGAGGGCCTCGTGCTCGGCATTGATGCCAACAACGACAGCGTGATCGATGTGGGCACCGCGCGCGCTATCTCGATCTGTGGCTCGAACCGCAGCCGTCCACCATTGCTCGTGTTCGAGGCCGCTTCGAGCTGCGTAGGCAAGCGCCTCCGCGGAGGCACCGATGAGGACGGCGACGGTGAGCTCGACGCGTTTGAGGCGACCATTGACGAGACCTTCTGCACCTCTGTCGCGGACCCCTCGGTGCGCCCTGTGCTTTGGGCTGAACGCAGCGTGACGCCGTGCGCGGGCCTCACCATCAGCGCCTGGACCGACAGCAACGGAGTCGACGGGGTTCAAGGCGACGAGGCCGCCACCTTCTCGAGCGAGACGTTCTGCGATCCCTCCGCCTATCAGATCGCCTTCGAGCAGCTCGCCCCGATTTCGGCGGATTGCAGTGCGCGCATTCGCGTCGGGCCAGCCGATGAGACGGGCGCGTTGAGCGCCGGCACACGAGCTTTTTATGCCGCGAACCAGAGGCCGCCCCTGGAGGTGTGTGGGTCGACCCCGGGTCCGCCGACCGTCACCCGCGAGGACGCGGGCGTCTTGTGTGGCGACGGCGGTCAAGTGGTGCGCGTAGGCAGACCGGGTACCTATCGCAGCGCGACGCTGTGCGACACCTTCGCCGCGACCGGCTACTCGACGATCGTGCGCAGTGTCAGCGCGGCCTACAGCGCACCAGCGTTTGTGACACGCGATGTGATCGGAGTCGGCTACGACTTCGACGCCAATGGGGCCTTCGAAGCGAGCAACGTCTCGACCTTCCAGCTGTCGTTGTTCAATGGCGACTTGCCGCTGGCCTTCGAGCTCGAAGCGGCGTCGGCCGCGCGGTGCGCCGGCGGTGGATCGCTCCTGCGCTTTGGCCGTGACCTCGACGCCAACAATCGCTTCAGCGAGCGTGAACCGTTCGACGAGATCATCGCGTGTGGGAGGCCGACCGAGCGCCGCACGTTCAGCGTCATGACGGTCGCGGCGACCCCGAGTTGCCCGAGCGGCGGGCTCGATCTGACGTTGACGGTTGGGACTCAGGTCGCGACGGCGCGCACCTGCAATGGCGCGATGGTCGCGACGGTGAGCGAGAACCAGCCCTGCGACTGCGACGGCGACGCCTGCGTTGGGACCACCTTGCGCAGCTGGTACGAGACCGACGCCAACGGCGTTCAAGACGTCGACGAGGCGGGCTCCAGCGCCACGTTGTGCAGCCCGGTGGTTGGCTTCGTGGCGACCCCAGCCGGTGCCGGGGTTCTGGAACTCGCACACGTCGGCAGTGTGGCGTCGTATCGGACCTGGGGGCCCGGTTTCCTGATCGCGAGCGACGCCGATCGCAACGGCGTAGGCGATGCCGCTGCACGCGACTTGCGGGCGACGCTGACGGCCGACTTCGTCGTGAGCAGCTACTACGTTCCGCCACAGCCGGCTTGGATGGCGCCCAACATCTACAACGCCCGGCGCGACTTGACGGGCGCGGATTGTCTCGGCGGGACCGTGCTCGACATCGGACGTGACGACGATGGTGATGGCCTCGTCGATGTCAGCGTCGTGCACAGCGCGTGGTGCGATCAGACGATGCACGCCGAGGTCAGCGAGGTCGACGGCGGCTATCGCTTCGAGCTCGGGCGCGATGGAGATCGCGACGGTCAGGTGGAGGGTGCCAATCAGTCCGTCGCGCTGCTGCCGTTCGACGCACAGGACGCGATGCGGATCATGCACTTCTCGATGCTCGACCGCGCAGCGTGTGAGCGTGGCGGGTTCGCCTTCGAGCTCGGCTACGACATCAATGGTAGCGGGCTGCTCACGGGTGACGAGCCGGTTGATGGGGTCGTCTTGTGCGACGAAGCGAACGCGGGCGTGCCGCGCGTGAAGGTCACCGCGATCGGCCCGCAGGATGGCTGCTTCCTCGGTGGGTCGCGGCTCGAGGTCGGCTTCGACGACGACGCCAGCGGCGTGCTCGACATGAGCGAGGTGCGGGACAGCGCGGTCTATTGCCGCGGTAACGCGGCATCACTCGTGTCGCTGGAGCCCGCGACAGCGCTCGAGTGTCGCGCTGGTGGGCACGTGTTCGTGCGGGCGATCGACGTTGATCGCGACGGCATCGCGAGCGAAGGCGAGATCGTTGAGCGCACGCCTTTGTGCACGGGTGGCGACGTCGCGACGTTGATCGACACGACGCCGATCGTCCGCGGCGAACAAGGCTGCGACGAAGGTGGCAGCGAGCTCGTGATCGGCATGGACGACAATGGCAATGGGGTCTTGGATGTCGACGAGATCACGGGCCGCGAGGTGATCTGCACCGGGGCAGGCGCGCTCACGCCGCTCGTCGAGCTTTCAGCGATCGCGCCAGGGGACGTATGCGGCGCGGGTGGCAGCGAGCTCGCCATCGGGCTCGATGATGATGGCGACGGGCTCATCGATCGACCCGAGGAGCTCGATCGAACCTCGATCGTATGCAATGGCCTGAAGGTCCTCGTCGTCGTCAGCGCGACCACGACACCATGCGTCGGTCAGCGCTTCCGCGCCGGCCATGACCTTGATGGCAATGGTCTTCTCGAGGACCTCGAGGTCACCACCAACGCCATCATCTGTGATGGCGTGGATGGCGCGGCTGGTGCCGCTGGGGCCGATGGCGCGGATGGACTCTCGGCGGCGATCGGCTTGTCGCCCGTGGACGCGGCTGGGGGCTGTATCGGAGGCGGTGTGCGGGTCTCGTTCGGTCTCGATGATGATCGCGATGGCGTGCTCGATGTGCCGGATGAGGTCGATGCCTCGACGGTGGTCTGCAACGGGCTCGCCGGTGCGCCGGGCACAAACGGAAGCGACGGGCAGGACGGCAGCGACGGCACAAACGGAACCGACGGACAGGACGGCGAAGACGGCACGAACGGAACCGACGGACAGGACGGCGAAGACGGCAGCGACGGCACGAACGGGACCAGTGGCACGAACGGGACCAATGGCACGAACGGGACCAACGGCACCAACGGTCTCGACGGTGCCAACGGCCGGACCACGTTGCTCGTGATGGATAGCGCCGGCGCTACGTGTGCATCGGGTGGCTCGCGACTGCGCGCCGGTCTCGATGACGATCGTGATGGAACGCTCGACGCGAACGAGGTCGATAGCACGGCGCTCATCTGCAACGGCGCGAACGGGAGCGCGGGCGTCAACGCGCTGGTCGTGTCGCGCCCAGCGACCGCGGCCGAGTGCCCCAATGGTGGCACGTACGTCACCTTCGGCGGGGATGACGACCGCGACGGTGTGCTCGACAGCGACGAGATCGATTCGGCCATGCCGGTCTGCCACGGCGTCGATGGCGTCGATGGCGTCGATGGTCAAGACGGCTTCGATGGAGTCGACGGCGAAGACGGACACAACGCGTTGGTCACCACCTCGGATGCGGGCGCGCAGTGCGCAGCAGGTGGCATCGTGATCGCGGTGGGTATCGATGACGATGGCGATGGCGCGCTCGAGCCCGAGGAGATCGATGGTACACAAACGATCTGCAACGGGACCAATGGCAACGATGGCGAAGACGGCGCCGATGGCACCAACGGGACCAACGGCGACGATGGGGCCGCTGGCGCAGACGGCGCCGATGGCAATGACGGCGCCGATGGCAATGACGGCAGCGATGGCAACGATGGCCTGGACGGCGCCGACGGGGGCCCCTGCACGGTCACGCAGAACGCGAACGGCTCGGCCACCCTCACTTGTGCGGATGGCACCGTCGCAACCTTCGGCGAGCCTCAGGCAGCACAGGGCTGCACCGGGGCGGCGTCGGGTTCAGTGCTCGGGCTGCTCGGGTTGCTCGGCCTGGTGGCGATCCAGCGCCGAAGGGCTCGTAGCTAAACAGAAACGCCTTGGCTCGGATCCAAGCGCGGTGCGGCGTCGCTCGCTTATGCGGCGTGCGTCACTGAGAATTGGCGATCTACACCAGGCCCGACGGCCATTGGCAGGGGAAACTACGGAATAGTCGTCGGCTATCGCACCAGTCGCTGACGAAGAGATCCGTAGTCAGACCTCGAGCGCCGTAATGGCCTGTTGTTCCTGCCAAAATTCGCGACGAGCTGAGCTCCGCGCCATCATCCCCTGTGGCGATCTCAACTCGCCGTGCGGCTGCTGGCAAACGAGCTGCGAGCCGTCGTCCTCGCCCTCATCGCCCGCCTTGCGGCCCTCGTACCCGCTCCGTAGATGCATCTGCGCAGACTACGGGATCTTCGCACCGAACCATGGGTTGCGCGCACACATCGTCCCGACTCCGCCCGAGCCCCAGAGCGCGACGGCACCGGTCTCTCCGAAACGGCCGAAGAGCATGCCCTGGGCGGACCTCCTCATGCCCAGGAGCTGCGCCCCTGAGACCCGCTTCGTGGACGCCCTTCGCTGCCCCTACTGCGGAGGGCGCATGCGCGTGATCTGTGCGATCGGCGATCCCGACGCGATCACCGCGGACACCGAACCTCGGCCGCAGTCGACGCGAAAGAGAGGACCGACGGCGCCCGCGATCCACCGCCCAGAGCGGCGGAGCGACACGCCCACGCTGTCTGAGCGGCCCGTCAGCCGCCCGCGAAGCGACCGTCAACCGGCCGAACGCAGAGGTGCGTCTACTGCATCACCGACCGACCGAACAAGGACCACGGACGCCGCGACAACGCCCCGTCTACCGCGTCCAGACCCTCGAAAGGTGCGTCGCCGGGAGTCCTCGCAGCCCAGTGTGTGCGACTGTGTGCCCCTCGTACCCGGCGCCAGTGCTTTGTTTTCCTATACTCGACCTCAACCCGGCGCGTGGCATCTGGGAGGTGCGCATCGAGAACGGGCTTGGCGACATCGCGCAGCCGTTCCAGGTGACCCGCCTCAATAAGCGCAATCCGACCTGGCGCACGCTCTACCCGTTCTTGAGGGCACACCACGTCTTCTATGAGCTGCGCTTCGAGCGCAGCCTGCCCGACGGCCGTCCGATCGCGCGCGGCGGTGAGACGCTCGACCTGGTGATCGCTGGCGCGCCAACCCGCATTCGCCTGCAGTGGACGATCCCTTAGGTGGCGAGCTCGCTATCCTCGGAGCTGCGCCAGATCCGCGTGCCCGACGGCACCCGCCTCGCCTATCGCCGCTACAGTCCCGCGCCCTCCGACGCCACCTCTGCCGAGCCACGACCCAAGGTGCTCCTCTGCGATGGCATCAGCTGCGATGGCTACATCTGGCGCGATCTGTTGCCGGTGCTGGCGCGCGACGCGGACGTGCTGCACCTGAACTATCGCGGCCACGGTCGTTCGGGGCTGCCCAAGGCCCCTGCCGACTGCACGCTCGCGCACATCGCGGCCGACGTCGACTTCGTGCTCGGCGCACTCGACTGGACCGATGCGATCCTCATCGGCCACTCGATGGGGGTGAAGGTCGCGCTCGAGACGGCGTTCCGCTACCCGTCACGTGTACGCGCATTGGTGCTGTGCTGCGGGTCATTCGGGCGCGTGCTCGACTCGTTCCGGCACACCGATCTCGGGGCCCGTCTCCTGCCGTTCGTCGACGCGGTGACGCAGACCTGGCGTAGCACCGTCTCGGCCGCGGTGCGCGCGCTCTTGCCGAGCCCGCTCACTTACGCGTTGGCGACGTTGACCGAGATCAAGTCCGAGCACATCCGGCCAAAGGACCTTCAGCCCTACCTCGACCACTTCGCGCGCATGCCGATGGACCTCTTCATGGGCCTCCTGTCCGATGCCGCGCAGCGCACGTCGCTACCGTTCCTGCCGCGCGTCGATCAAGCGACGCTCATCATCGCCGGCCAGGACGACCGACGAAGGCGTGACGAACGCGTGTGGCGGCTGCGGTGTGTTGCCAGTCGAGGTCTGCAATGGGGTCGACGACGACTGGGATGGCACGACCGACGAAGGCGTGACGAACGCGTGTGGCGGCTGCGGCGGGCTTCCAGCCGACGCCTGCAATGGCGTCGACGACGACTGCGATGGCGTGACCGACCCGGGTTGCGTCGCACCCGACCCCGACTCCAACCCCGATCCCGACCCCGACCGCTTCCACAACCTCGACCTGCCGCTGCCGCTCCGGCGCCTCTGCATGCGCGCGATGGAGCTGTCCGCGCCCTCCCTCGTCATCAGCAACACGCTGTCCTTCGGCACCCTCGGCCAAGGGCCCCTCGCGCGCGACTTCGAAGTCGCGAGCAGCGACCTCCACGCCCGCTATGGCTTCACCGATTGCCCCGTCATCGTGATCGGCCAGCGCGACCAGCGCCTCCATCTCCGCATGGTCTACCCACACAGCACCTTCGACCAGGCCGGCGCCATGCACTTCCTGGCGACGTGCATGCAGCAGACGCTGAAGGTCTGAGAGCCTCGGCGCAACCTGGCTCGGACAGCTAATTCAGCTGCTGAACCTGCAGCCGCTCGTCACCGCGGATCTCCCGCATCGGCTCGCCCGCGTTCTGCTTGCGGAACAGATAGCGCGCGCGATCGAAGCGAAAAGTCCATGGCTTCATGAACTTGCGGACCACAATCCGCTCCAGCTTGGACAGCCCTTCGAGGTCATCCTTCCGCTCGGAAAGTGGATTCGCGAGGATCACCCCTTCGAAGGTCGAGCGCTGCAGGTCGTGCACGAAGACCACCTGCGGCAGCGGATAGGTCGTCTTGTCGTCGAGCTGCCAGCCGCGCACCTGCAGCGTGACCTCGGGCTCATAGAGCACCATCGCGTCGTCGTTGGCGGCATAGAAGAACCCCTGCACGGGCCCGGGCTGTGCCTGTGGATCACGCGGTGTGCCCTCCGGCGGCGCCTGCTCGAAGACTGACAGCATGACCGTCTCGTCGTCGGCCATGTTCAGGACCGAGTACCAGCGACGCGCCAACGCATACGGCGCCACGTTGCCCGCGCGATGCTCGGCATAGCCGATCCCGTCCAGATCGATCTCTTCGGGCAGGCTCTGGCCACCTTCCGGTGCGGTCTCCGCCAGCAGATCATCGGGCGACACCGCTTCGCCTGTCACTTCCCCTTGCGCATCCGCGGGCGGCGCATCGGTCGTCTCCGGCGTCTCCGAATCCTCCGCGGGCTCCGCCGCGGTCAGCACCTTGATGTGCGCCCGCGCCGCGCCGCGCGGGATGGGGATCGTCGTGACGTAGAAGCGACCACCCCGATCGAAGAGGCCCCCCTTGGGCCGCAGTGGCGGCAGCGCGGTCGTGACCTCGAAGTCGATCTCGAACTCGTCGTTCTTCGCGACCACATGCGTGCGCCCGACCGCGACCTCGACCGAGCCGTCACCGACCTCGGCGAAGAACTTGTCGCGCCCGAACTTCCACTCGTCGCGGTCGCGCCGCTCCTTGAACTTCAGCTTGCGACCATCGGCCAGCGTCACGTTGACGGTCAGGTCGGCGCGTCCATCCGCGCTCGCGAGGTTGGTCACCGTGAGCTTCACGTAGACCGACACGTCGTCGTCCATCACGGCGCGAATCACGAGCTGCTCCGAGAACTCGTCCGCGTCGCCGTTCGAGCCCTTCGAGAACGCCAGCGCGAGATCCTTGTCGGTCAGCGGTTTGCCCGTGTCGATCCGCGCAAAGCTCGGCATACACGCAGCGAGCGCGATGAACGGCAGAGCGAATGCGAAGGTGTAGCGCATGAAGGCGGACGCTTATACCACGGGCTCGGCAACAGCGGCAGCCGAAGGCGATACGCCCGACTCCGGGCGCGTGGGGCGGGCAATCCAAAGAAACGCCGTGAACATCAGGATGTTGACGACATAGGCCGCGCCGATACCGAGCACGGCCACGAGCCCGATGCTGCGCAACCCTTGATTGGCGACCGGCAACAACGCGGCGAAGCCGATGGCCGTGAGCAGCGACGAGACGCCAGCCGCGATCGCGGTCGCCTTCACGTTCTGCACGACCCGTGGCCCACCTTCTTTGATGCGGTGCGTGAGGTGGGTGCCGGTGTCGATGCCGATGCCGAATATCTGCGGTAAGACGACGATGTTGAAGAGATCGAGCGGCAGGTTGCAGAGGGTCATGACGCCCAGGGTGATGGCGAAGCTCGCGAGGATCGGGACGCAGATCATCGCCAGCTCGCGCGGCCGCCGGAAGTCGAAGAGCACGACCACGAACACGACGATGAGGCCGATCAAGACCGCAATCGGGCCCTCGCGCTTCACCACCGCGTAGGCCTCGCCCGAGATGTAGAACGTCGCCGACGAGGTGTAGGTCGCGGCCGGCTGACCATCGCTCGCGGGCAGGTCGATGGCGCCGAGCTGGCGCTGGGTGTTGAGCGCGACCAGCGCATCCGCGTTGCGGCCACGCGTGTAGAGCAGCACGTACCGGCCGAAGTTGCCGTCGGTGTCGGTGAACTTCTCGCGCACCCACAGCGGCAGGTCGTTGGGTCCGAACGCGGCCGGCTCGAGGTACTTCTTGAGCTCGTCGGCGTCGGCCTTGCCCTTGTCCTTCAAGACCCCGTACTTGTTGTCGATCTTGCGCCTGATCTCCTTGATGATCGCGAGCTTCTCGGGCTGCTCGTGCGGCACGAAGCTCCACACCGAGCTGACCTCCTTGAGCGCCGGGAAGCCACCGACGCACGCGTTCTCGGGCGGGATCATCGCCCGCCACGGCGCGCGGATGCGCACGAACACGTCTTCGGGCGGGCGGGCCTTGATGCATCCATCGAGGTAGCGATGGAGCCGCTCCGTCTCGGACAGGTCCTTCGTCACGACCAACGCGGGGCTGGCCGTGCGGTTCTCGGCCTCCTTGTACTTGGTCTTCAGCGTGTTCTCGGCCGAGCTGTCCTGCACCCGGAACTTGCCCATGTCCGAGTCGAACTTCAGCTCCATCGCGAGCGCCGCCGCCACACCCGCGAGGACCACCACGCCCACGACGATACCCCACGCGAAGCGCTTCATCCCGCGCGACACCGGCGGCGCCGACTCGAGCCCGGCATGTCCGTGTGCCGCTTCGGCCGCGACCTCGCCTGGCGGGGGCTCTTCCGACAGCGGCACGTGCGCCGCCGGCTTCTGGCGCCAAACGCGATGGAAGCCGATCGCCATCGGCGGATACAGCAGATAGAACGCGAGCAGCGCGAACGTCACACCGAAGCCGGCGATCAACCCGAGCTGCGAGAAGCCGCGGAAGTCGAAGAACACGAGCGCGAAGAACGTGACAGCGGTCGTGAGCATCGCGTTGAAGACCGGCCGCGCGAGCCCGAAGAGCCCGTCTGACAAGGCTTTCTCGAGTGGCACCGTGCCGTGATACTCCTCGTCGATGCGGCTCATGCCGTGGATGATGTAGTCCACGCCCATGCCGAACAGGATGGCGAAGATGATCGACGTTACGAGGTTCAGGTAGCCGACGGCGATCTTTGCGAACGCCAGCATGAAGGCGGTCGACACGAGCAGCACCACGATGACCACGATGAGCGCACGCACGCGTCGGAAGAAGGCGATCACGACGACGGCGATGCCGATGAGCGACCACAGACCCGAGATGCTCGCGTCGTGCATGATCTGCTTGGCCGCCTTGGTGACCTGGCTGAAGTCGCCGTCCATCGTGAACTCGATGCCCTTACCCGGATGGGCAGCCTGGATCTTGGTCATCTCACCTTCGAGCGCATCGTTGAGCGCGCGCGTGCGGGTCGCATCGCTCGGCTTGAAGACCGGGTAGGCCTTCACCGCGATGACCGCGCCGTCGGGGCTCTCGAAGTACTCGCTGAAGCCCTCGACCTTGTGCTTCTTCTTGACCTCCTCGATGGAAGGCAGCCGCGCCTCCTTCTGCTCGCTGCCATCCGCGACTTTCGGAGCCGGCTCGGGTTCGTCCAGCGCGAAGTCGTCGAGCTCGAGGTCCTTCTTGACCTCCTTCTGGATCGCCTCCGACACCTGTCGTTCGAGGTCGCTGAGGTCCTCCTTCGATACGAACAGGAGCCCGTTGCGCTCGAAGAAGGCGATGTCGCGATGCCACTCGACGCGCGCGATGTCGTCCTTCTGCGCCGCGAGGAAGTCGGCCACCTGTGCGGCTACCGCGCGGTTGAGCTCGCGCTCGCCACCCCCTATCAGGACCCGCAGCTCCTGGGTGTTACCCAACACCCGGCGCGTCTCTTTCGCGCGCACGACCGCGGGTGTGTCCTCAGGGAAGAGGTCCTCGAGATCGCCCTTCACCCTGAGGCTCGCGCCGAACCAGAAGAGGCCGGCGGAGAGCGCCAGCAGCACGAAGAGCAACGTCCACGGGCGCCGTATCGAGAGGTCGAGGTAGCGGCGGTACCAAGCAGCGATTCGAGCGTACAAGCCTATGCTCCTGGGTCAGGTCGCCGTTCCTGCTGGACGCGAGCGCCGAGCTTCGACAACATGCGCGGCTCGTGTCGCCTCCCAGGGGAGAACCAGTATGAGAGCCCAATTCGCCCTGTTCGCCATCACCGGTCTCACCGCGCTGACCACTGCCTGCTCAGATGATCCCAAGCCAGCCGGCGACACCATAGACGACACCTCTGAAGTCGTCGACACCTCCGAGGTCTCTGACACCGGCGACGCAACCGAGACCACCCAGCCCGACGGCACCGACGCAACGGACGCGACCGAGACGAGCACGCCCGACGGCACCGAGACGGTCGACACGACCCCCGACAGCGAGGTGATCCAGCCGCCCCTGGCGGTCGTGGTCAACGAGGTCGCCGCGACCGGCGATCCCGCCGACTGGATTGAACTCTACAACGGCGGCTCGGGCACAGTCGATATGACTGGCTGGCTCCTGCGCGACGGCGACCCGACCCACGCCTATGTCTTTGGCGCAGGCAGCACGCTCGTCGCGGGCGGCTACATCGTCCTCGAGCGCGACGACACCGGCGTCGCCGGCTTCAACTTCGGTCTCGGTGGCGCCGATGCGGTGTTCCTCTACGACATCGACCAGAACCTCATCGACACGACGAGCTGGAACGAAGGCGAGTCACCGGCCACCTACAGCTGGGGACGAATCCCCAACTCTTCCGGCGACTTCCAGACGCTCGTCAACCCCACCCGGGGCGCCGCCAACCAGGCCAATCCCGCCAGCACCTGCGGCAACAGCAACATCGAAGGGCTCGAGCTGTGTGACGGCACCGCCTTCGGCGACACGACGTGCAAGTCGTTCGGCTGGAGCGGCGGCACACTGTCGTGCATCGAAGACTGCACCCGCATCTCGCAGACCACCTGCGTCGCCCGCTCGCCCGGTCTCGTCATCAACGAGGTCGAGAGCGACGAGTCCGACCGCATCGAGATCTACAACGGCACCCCGAACCAGCTCGACCTCGCCGACTTCCAGGTCACCGACGCGGGCGGTGGCAGCTACACCCTGCCCGAGGACAGCATCATCGCGGCCGGCGGCTACCTGGTGCTCGAGAAGGACCTCAACCACACCTTCGGCCTCGGCGACTCTGACACCGTGACGCTGCTCGACAGCGATGGCGATGTGGTCGACACCATCAGCTGGGGCGCCGGTCGCGCGATCCCCTCCTATGGCCGAACTCCGAACGGCGTCGGTGGGTTCCGGACCAGTAATGATCAGACCTTCGGCAACGAAAACTTCTGATTCGCTCGGAGCCCGGGCAGCTCCGGCGTCGGGCGCTTCCTCGGATTGCCTCCGGCTCCTTCGCGGATCACGCTATCGCCAGGCACTGCTCTCGTAGCAAACAAGCTTGCTCGGCCGTGCCTCGCGAGCGACTCACCGCTATGGGCAGGATGACCGTCTGAGGGCTCGCGCGTACGGTGCGGCGTGACCGACACCGAACCTGCAAAGCCCTCCGCCCGACGCGCTGCCAAGCCGGACACGTCGCCTGTGACGACGACGAAGCCACCCTCGAAGGAAGCGCGCAGCAAGGTCGACCTCATCGCGACCACTCGCCGCGCGCTCGCGCTGGTGTGGTCGACCAGTCGACGACTGACGATCCTGCTGGCGGTAGGAACGCTCGTCGCCGGGCTGATGCCGGCTGCGATTGCGCTCGTCGGCAAGGCACTCGTCGACGCCATCGTGGCGGCCAGCAACGGGTCGCACGTCGTCGACGCGGTGATGTCATGGCTCGTGATCGAGCTCGTGCTGGTCGTGCTGTTGGCGGCCAACGCGCGCATGCTCTCGATCTTCAAGAGCCTCCTGCGCGCGCAGCTCGGCCATCGCGTCAATGTGATGATCCTCGACAAGGCCCTCGAGTTCGAGCTCTCGCAGTTCGAGGACTCCGAGCTCTACGACCGGATGACGCGCGCCCGCCGTGAGGCATCGCAGCGGCCGTTGTCGCTGGTCACACGGACCTTCGATGCGCTGCAGGCGACGCTGTCGCTCGGGACCTACGCGGTGCTCTTGATCGACTTCTCGCCGCTGGCGTTGGTCGCGCTCGTCATCGCCGGCCTGCCGGCCTTCATCTCGGAGGCGAAGTTCGCGGGCGACGCGTTCCGCATCTTCAAGTGGCGCACGCCCGAGGTCCGCGAGCAGGGCTATCTCGAGACGGTCCTCGCGCGCGAGGACCACGTGAAAGAGGTCAAGCTCTTCGGCCTGGGCCGCCGCTTCCTCGATCGCTACATCGAGATCTTCCACACGCTCTACGCCGAGGACCGCAAGCTCACGATGCGGCGCGGCCTGTGGGCGCTGGCGCTCGGCGTGCTCGCGACGGCAGCGTTCTATGGTGCCTACGCGTGGATCGCGTTCGAGACGGTCGCCGGCGCGCTGACGCTCGGCGCGATGACAATGTACCTGGCGGTCTTCCGCCAGGGACAGAGCGCCATGTCATCACTGCTCGGCGCGATCGGCGGCCTCTACGAGGACAACCTCTACCTGTCGAGTCTGTACGAGCTGCTCGACGAGCCCGTCTCACGCCCGGACGGCCTCTTGTCGAGTGACGGTCCCCTGCCCGACGACGGCCTGCGCTTCGAGCGCGTCTCGTTCTCGTACCCGGCTGCACACGAGCCCGCGTTGTCGGACGTCTCGTTCCACATCCCAGCCGGTCGCAAGCTCGCCATCGTCGGCGAGAACGGCTCGGGCAAGACCACCCTCGTGAAGCTGCTCGCGCGCTTCTACGAGCCGAGCAGCGGCCGCATCTTGTTCGACGGCCGCGACCTGAAGGAGTGGGAGCCAGTCGCCTTCCGCCGCCGCATCGGCGTCATCTTCCAGGACTTCGTGCGCTATCAGATGAAGGTCGGCGAGAACATCGGCGCGGGCGACGACCAGGCATTCGACGAAGAGAGCCGGTGGCGCGAGGCGGCGCACAAGGGCCTGTCCGCGCCCTTCATTGAGACGATGCCCAAGGGTTACGACACCCAGCTCGGCAAGTGGTTCAAGGACGGCCGCGAGCTGTCGCTCGGCCAGTGGCAGAAGATCGCCCTGTCGCGCGCCTTCATGCGTCGCGACGCCGACATCCTGGTTCTCGACGAGCCGACCGCATCGATGGACGCCGAGGCCGAGGTGAAGGTCTTCGAGCGCTTTCGTGAGCTGACCGAAGACCAGATCGCCATCGTCATCTCCCACCGCTTCTCGACGGTGCGTATGGCCGACTTCATCTTGGTCCTCGACCACGGGCGCGTCATCGAGTCGGGCACCCACGAGGAGCTCGTCCATGCCGGTGGGCGGTATGCGACGCTCTTTGATCTCCAAGCCGCCGGCTACAGATGATCGGCAAGGCAGTGCGACGCGGAGGCTTCTAGGGCTTCGGCACCGGCGGGGTCTCGACGACCTTGAGCTTCATGCCCGGCGGCGCGTCAGGCGCGAGCTTTATCCGCGCACCCGGCTGGCCGGACTTCTCGAGCTTGCGGTGACCCAAGGCGCGGGCAAACGCGATCGCCACCGGGCCATCGGCGACCATGCGCGGCGTGCCTGCGATGCCCTTCTGCAGTGCATCGAGCTCGCCCTTGGCGAGGCCGAGAGCGGCCAGGGCGGTGACCGAGTGGGCCGCGGCCTGCTCCGAGCTCATCGGATCGTTGATGATCGCGCGCAGCGAGGGACGCAGCTCGCTCGGCTTGTACCAGGGCGCGCGCGCCTTCCACGAGGGGATGGCGCGGGCGTCGGCCTGCGACCAGGTGGCCGGTTTCTGGTCGAGCACATCGAGCTTCTCGAGATTGCTGATCGCGACCCATGACGGCATCTCTGCCGTGCGCGGCATGCGCTCGAGGAGGCGCAACGTCAGGCGATAGGCCCGCTCGCTAGCATTCTCGAAGCGCTCGGTGTCGGCCCACATCGAGACCAGCCCGCGCATGCAGCTCTCCGCCAGCTCGGCGTCGGCGGTCGGCTTGGTCAGCTCGGCGATGACCGGCAACAGCTTCTCGTCGCCGAGCTGGCCAGCACGCTCGCACGCGACCTGACGCAGCTTCGGATCGGGATCGCTCTTCACGACCTTGATGAGGCGATCGATGGCGCCATCGAGCCGCTTGTTGTTGGGCTGCGTCAGCGCATAGACGGCCTGCGCGCGCACATCGGTATCGTCATCAGCGACCGCCGAGTAGAGCACCTTGGCGGCTTTCTCTTCGAGTGACGCGTAGGCCGCGAACGCGCGCAGGAATGCGAGCCGCACCTCCTTGATCTTCTCCTTGCCATAGGCCGCAAGCAACGCCTCGTTGCCTTCCTTGTTGGCTTCCTTGCTGCCGCCAGAACGGACCGCCAGAAACTCCGTCGCCTTGATGCGCAAGATCGGCGACTCGCTGCCGAGGAGCTTCATGCCCAGCGCGCGCGTCGAATCGCCAAGCCCTTTGAGCGCGTCCTTGCGCCCGAGTTCTTTCGTGAGCGCCAAAGCCTCGGGACAGCCCTGGTCGATCGCGTGCCCCTCGAGCTTGCAGGTCGCCATCGCCATGACGAGCGCCTCGAGCCTCTCGGCCGTGAGCGGTGGCAGCGCCTCTTCCGCCTTTTCGGCAGCGGCCTTGTCGGCAGCGGCTTTGTCAGCCACGGCCTTGTCAGCCTTCACCTTGGCGATCGCAGCCTTGTCGGCCGCGGGTTCGGACTTCGCGGCGCCACCGCCCAACGCATCGGGCGTCGCGGCCGGCGCGCTCGGATTCGCGGCACCGGTCACCGGCACGCCACCCGTGGTCGGGACTGGTTCCTTCTTGCCACAAGCAGGCGCTAGCGCCGATGCGCCAAGGATGATGCCGAACAGCGATGCCTTCATGGGAGCTCCGATTGGGTGGCCTCGCGCGGTCTAGCAAGACTGCACGATCCCGGCAATTCCTCGTTGCTCTCGCCTCGCCAAGGCTTCGCCTGCTCGGCGATTCCTCGGTGCTCTCGCCTCGCCACGGCTTCGCCTGCTCGGCGATTCCAGTCGAAGGCTGCCCGCTTCCGACTCAGAATCCGACGATGGTCGCTGGGATCGTCTGGATCCGCATGCCGACGCTGGCCGCCTCGGGCAGGCCGTCGCCATCGAGGTCGATGTCGGCGTTGACGAGCTGGTCGAGCAGCTGCGCCGCAGCCTCGGGCGTGAGCCCCGGCAACGAGAACGAGCCTGGATCGAGGTTGCGCACAGCCTCGATGAGCTGCGCCTTCGGGATAGCACCTGCGATGATGCCGTTGACCTGGGTGATCTTGCCGTCGACCACGGTCACGGTGCCTTCGGTGCGAGCAGCCGCGATCGTCACGCCGAGGAGGCTGCCACCCGAGAGGGGCAGCACCATGTTGATCAGGTCGCCGGTGCCACCCGCGCTCAGGTGACCATCCACGATCTTCGCGTTTTCAAAGTGGAAATACGGCTCGCAGTGCTCGTCGAAGGACAGCTCGGCGAGGTTGTACTCGCAGCGATCGACCTGATAGTTGCAGGTCGGATCGATGACGCCCGAGTCGTAGATCGCGATCGGGAACTCGCTGCCGTCGAACTTGGCGGCCCTCAGGTCGACCAGCCACTTCACGACGCCATCGTTGATCGAGCCATCGATGCCGGGGTTCACGAACGACGCGAGCAGCGCCAGCTCGTTGTCGACGCCGCCGCCGCAGTTGCTCGCCGGGGCGCAGGTCGACGGGTCTTCGTCGATGTCGATGCCCGAGCCCGGATTGCCGTCGGCCATCACCAAGAGGCTGATGATCTTGTTCGCGTCGGTCGTGCTCTCGATGAAGCACATCTGGCACGACGCGGTCTTGCCACCAAAGCACTGGCCGGCCACGCAGCGATCATTGACCGTGCACTCCTCGCCGTCATCGCAAAGCGCCGGCCCGCAGGTCGCGCCGCTGCAGTCCTCGGTGCGGAACAGGTTCAAGCAGCCCTCGCCCGGGATGCACGCGTCGGTCGTGCACTCGTTCGAGTCTTCGCATGAGCGCGCCGCGCCGCCACCACAGCTGCCGCCCGCGTCGCAGACCTCGCCGATGGTGCAGGGATCGGTGTCGTCGCACGGGCCGACGAACGAGTTGTTGGCGCAGACGCCAGCCGCATTGCACGAGTCGTTGGTGCACGGGTCGTGGTCGTTGCACTTGGACTCGGCATCGTGGAGGCAGCCGCGCGTCGGGTCGCAGGTGTCGATCGTGCACGGGTCGTTGTCGTCGCAGTCGAGTGGCGTCGTGCCGGGCTTGCAGGCCTTGTCACCGCAGGTGTCGTTGGTCGTGCACGGGTTGTGGTCGTCGCATGACGCAGTCGTCGCGGTCTCGACACAGCCGAGCGCCGGGTCACAGACCGCCGCGATGCAGATGTCGCTGCTCGCGCACACGCGCGGCCCGCCCGCGGCGCAGGCGCCACCTCGGCAGGTGTCACCGCTCGTGCACTGGTCCCCGTCGGAGCAGGTGTCGCCGTCCGGCAGGTCGGCCAGCGTATCCCTGCCGCCCTCGAGCCGACACACGCGGCACGGATTGCCAGCGACCGAGCTGCCGGTCGCGACGCACGCGCCGTCTTCAAGGCAGAAACCTGCGAGCTGCGCGTGCGTGCAGGTGCCCGCGTCGCACGTGTCGCTCGTGCAGCTCAGGCCGTCGTCACAGCTATTCGCGGTGCCGGCGCAGACACCCGCCGCGTTGCACTTGTCGTCGTCGGTGCACGGGTCGCCGTCATTGCAGGTCGCGCCCGAAGCGCAGCCGACTTCGGCGCTGTCCTCGCTGACGTCGCCAGTGGTATCGGGCGTGGAATCCGGGGTGACGTTGGTGTCCTTCTCGGTTCCGCTATTGTTGCTGTCGCCGCAAGCCGCGGTGAGGCAGCCCAGTGCGACAACGCAGCCGAAGACGAAGTTCGCCGGGTAGCGAGGCGAGAGCGCCCAGAGATGGCGGCCGGCATGAAGGACGAGCGTGGTTTTGCGAGCGGACATGGTCGACCTCAAGAGACGTGCCGGACGGTCAGCCGTGAGCCCTGGGATGACCGCCGTGAGCCCTGAACTGACAGAGGCGCGGACCTTACGCAGTCACCCGCGTCGAGGCAAGCGCCAGGTCGCGCTGCGCGCATGCCTGTCGTTGGCCGCGCTACTGGCCGCTTGCGCACCTGCCGCGGCACCGCAGACCGCACCTGAAGTGCTGGTCCATGCCCGCGCGCTGGCGCCGCTGAGCTGGCAACCGCTGCGGCTCCTGCCAGCCGCCGCCATCCCGCCACCGCCGCGCGGTCCTGCCCCGGCCTTCGAGCGCGCCCCCGGACCGATCGAAGGCTATTCGATAGGGCCCACCAACGCGGGCTCGATCACCAATTCGGTAGCACTCCCGAGCGCGCACAACGACCTTCAAATCAGACCTATATCGTTGACACGAAACGCCTATTTCGGCGCTCCCGGACTCGTCGCGATGCTGGTCAAAGCCGCGGAACGGGTCGCGCGCGAACATCCCGGCAGTGTTCTCTGGGCTGGCGATCTCTCGCTGCCGAATGGCGGCGCCCTGGCGCCGCACGCAAGCCACACCAGCGGTCGCGACGTAGACATCTCGTTCTACGTCTCACGTCCGACCGGCAGCGGCCTCGAGCCTTCCGACAGCGCCGCGATGCGCTACGTCGACGCGGCTGGCCACGTCAGTGGCAGCGACCTGGTGTTCGACGCCGCCCGCAACTGGGCCCTCGTACGCGCGTTCCTCGAAGACCCCGGCGCCACCCCGCAGTGGATCTTCTGCGCGTCGCAAGTGCGCGCGCTCCTCCTCGTCGAGGCCCGTCGCGAAGGTGACGAGCGCCTCGTCGCGCGCGCCGAGACGGTGCTCGTCCAGCCGCGCGACTCGTCGCCGCACGCCGATCACTTCCACGTTCGCATCTATTGCGGGCTCGCCGAGCGGCTCCAGGGCTGCCTCGACGCGGCCCCTTTTCACCCGTGGGCACCGCGCTACGAAGCGGCGCTCGGCCAGTGGCTCGACGGACTCCTGCCCTTCCTCGCCGACCCGCGCGTGCCCGAGACACAAGAGGCGATCGAGCGCATCGTGCGCATGAACGCGACCCCCGCGATCCCACATCTCGAGCGGCTCCTCGCAGGCGACGCCAGCACCCGCGACCCGGCGCTCACAGCGCTCGCACGTGACGCGCTCGACTTCTTGAAAGGCCGTCGCACCCCCGCCGCATGGAAGCGCTGGCGCGCCGAAGACGCCCCACCATAGACCCGGCTCAGAAGGTCTTCTTCGAGTCGAGCAGCAGCGTGACCGGCCCGTCATTGACCAGCTCGACCTTCATGTCGGCCTGGAAAATCCCAGTCGCGACCAGCACTTTCGTGCGCGCGCGCGCCACGAACAGCTCGACCAGCGCCGCCGCCGCGATTGGCTCGAGCGCATCCATGAACGAGGGTCGTCGACCCTTGCGGCAGTCCCCGAACAACGTGAACTGGCTCACGACGAGCAGGCTCCCGCCGACATCTTCGAGCGAGAGGTTCATCTTGCCTTCGGCGTCGGGGAACACGCGTAGAGCTATCACCCTGTCGGCCAACGACAGCGCGTCCTCGTCGCTGTCACCACGCCCCGCCCCGAGCAGCACGACGAACCCGGGCCTACCCAGGACCAGCTCGCCGACCACCTGTCCATCCACTCGTACATTGCCCGAGCTCGCTCGCTGAACTACCGCACGCATCGACGCTCTCCACTTTTCCGACCCGATGTTTACGCGGGCCCCGCCCGTTGACACCGCCGCAGCTGACGGGTCTTCTATCATCGTCGGGTCCATGTCGCGCGCGCTCGTCGCGTGACGCGGTCTGCCCGGCCATCACCAGGGCGATAGCATGCCGACGAGCCCCGTTCGCGCCGTTCTCGAGGCCTTGAGTCGCGACTCACGCGTGCGTGGGGGCGGATCCGAGGCAGTCTCTTTCCTGATGGATCTCCTGTATTTCGGAGACTTCTCCGTGCTCGAACAGGTGTCGTCCGGCGAGGCCGTCGAGCGCGTGAACCTGATCGGACACAAGGGTCCGAGCACTGGTCCTCCGCTCGTACTCGTGACGACCGTATCGACTTCGGTCGAGCCAGTTCCGGCTGAGTGGGCATCGCTCGATGGTGATGGCCTCGCGGCCCGACGCTCGACCGATGGCGAGCGGGTCTTCGGCCTCGGCGCGAACGGCGGCAAGGTCGACGCGGTGCTCAAGATCCTGGCCGGCTCGCGCTTTCGCCCCGAAGAGCTCAAGCGTCCCCTCTACGTGCTCGCCCTCTCAGGTGAGGAGGCCCACGGCTCGGGCGCGCGCTCGATCATCGAGACGCTGGTGACGACCGGCGGCAAGTGTGTCGTGCACGCCCCGACCAACATGGGCCTCTGGACCGATCACCCGGGCTGCATCTCGTTGCGCTTGTCGCTCACACGCCGCATCCGCCATCGCCGCATGCCACCGCACGCGGGCTTCTTCGAGATCCGGATCCGGGGTCGCTCGGGCCACGCGCTCGCAAGCGAAGCCGGCGGCGCTTCACCCGATGACGCCCTCGCGCGCGGACTCGTGGTGCTCGACATCTTGCGTCGCCATGGCGACGTGCGGGTGCTCTCGATCGATGCCGGCGAGGCAGCCAATCGGGTGGCGGGCCGCTGCGTGCTGCGGGTCGCGACCTCCTACGATACACTGCCTTCGTTGCAGCGCGCCGGCCTCAACGTCGAGACCAGCCCGATCGCCGACGGCACCGCCCTGCCCTTCCCGATCGACGCGCTCTTCGCGGGCTGGCTGACCGCGCGTGACGCGGGGATAAACGCCATCGAAGGGCGCCTCGGCCACCTTCGCAACGTGCCCTCGGCGCGGCCTCTGCGCAGCTCGTGGACCGGTCGCCTCGCCTCCGATCGCGACGCGATCACCGGCTCGATCATGTTTTGGACCGGCCCCGGGGTCGACACGGACGAACTCTGCGAGCGCTTCGCCCAGGCGGCCCAGAACGCACTCGTCGGTCAGGAGGAGATCGAGATCCAAATCGACGTCGTCCAGGATCGCGTCGCCTTCTCGGGCTCCGAAGGCGGCGAGAGCTTCGTGAATGTCGTCGAGGCCGCCATGAAAGACGCGGGTATCCCACGCGAGACCGGCGGCGGCACCTTCACCACCGACGCAGGCCTCTTTCGCGCCCACGGCTTCGATACAGTCGTCTTCGGCCCCGGCGGGCCACTCGAGTCACTCTACCGCGACGACGAGTCGATCAGCGTCCAGCGCCTCGATGCCACGGCAGCGTTCTACGAGCATCTCATCCGCTCGTACTGCATGGGCAAGTAGAATTCGCTCGCGATGCGTGCGGGGCCTTCGTCGCTCGCTCGTCGGCAGCCTATGAGGCGAGCCTCGCCGCGACTCAGGACCCGCAGGGCCTCACTCCCGCAGTGTGCCGGCCTTCGCCTTGGGCCGCGAGCTCGAGCGCGCCTTGGTGGTCTTCGCCGGGACGACGACCGGTTCGGGCTCCACTACCTTGTCCTGCTTGGGCTCCTCGACCGCTTCCGGCAAGGCCGGGACCGCATCGGCGAAGATCAGCGCGAGGTCGTCTTCGACCTCTTTCTCTTCCATCTCGCGCGCTATCGCGAGCTCCTTCACGAGGAGCTGCTGGGCGCGGTCGAGCATGCGCTTCTCGCCGAACGAGAGGGTCTTGTCGAACTTGAGCAGGTAAAGATCGCGTAGCACCTCGGCCACGTCATAGACGGACCCGGTGTTGATCTTTTCCGTGTACTTACGCTGCCTTCGGTTCCAGGTCTGCTGGTCGAACTTGCCAGGCCGCTCGCGCAGGATGTCGTAGACCTCGTCTACTTCTTCCTGGCTGATGAGGCTGCGAAGACCGACCGAGTTGACCTTGTCTACCGGGATCATCACCCGGTCGCGCTTCGAGTCCATGACCTCGAGCACGTACACGTTCTGCAGCGAGCCATACATCTCGATGGTCTCGATACCCGTGATGACCGCGACGCCGTGGTTGCGGTAGACGGCTTTGTCGCCGATCTTGAAGGTGGGCTGCATGAGACTCCTTCACGATGCTCGCAATCTCGCGGAGGCCGCGAGGCGGCAGCCCGCGAGATTGAAATGCCGGACAGTCGGCCCAGGCGATGCCTACGAGCAGCGAGCAACGAATGCTCGAGCACGGGCAAACCGCTGCATCGCGGCAGACCTCCAGGCTCGACCGCGGCGTGGCTCCGGACTGATGCCGAAGACAGCGCTGCGCTCTGCCAAGTCTTGCGTCGAAGGCCCGCGGTGTCATATCTGACCCGCCTGCCGCCGTCGTGGTCGCGTGATGTCGGGTCGAGGGTCACGTCCGGGATGCCTGCTTCGCGCCAGGTTCCGCGAAGACCGCCTGAACTCGCGCCGTGAGACACTCGAGCGCAAGGGCGGCGCCGTCATCTGCAATCGCTCGCGGTTCCGATCGCCGGAACCGCGCCGAGCACACGACCGGCGCATTGGATAACACCATTGATCGGCGGATCTGTCAACGAGACCGCTCGGGCAAGGCACGAACATACCTCACCGATCGCCTCGTCGGCTGCTCGGGGTGCCCGAGGCCGCAGCACAGACGAGCCGTGCACGACCTCGGGCGACCTCGCGCGGAGCCCGGTCTCAGGCCTTGGGCGCGGTGGTCGGGCCCGAGAGCTGGCGGTGCTTGTCGAAGAGGCGCTTGACGGTGAGGCCCGACATCTTCTCGCGCCAGCCCTCGTTGGCCTTGCCACCAGCGAACTGGAGCTTGGCGAGGGCGTCGATAAGGCCGCTCTTGCCGCCGAACTTCTTCGAGACTTCCTGCGCGACTTCGTAGATGCGCAGGAGCTTCGCGTTGGTCGTGCCGGCCAGCTTGCGCTTCTCGACATCGCTCGCGCCGAGGAGCGGGGCCAGCTTGGCGACGAGGTCCTGGCGGGTACCGAACTTCTCGGTGAGGAGCTGCTTGGGGGTCTTGGTGGACATGGTGTCTTCCTTGGGATCACTGGGCAAAGGACAAGTCGTGAGCGCTACCCCGACCGACGAGGCTGCTCATGGGGTTCGGATCGCCGGCTCACTCGGGTGCGGGCGGCATCACCGGGGGCTTCAGCTGCAGGTCATCGGGCGCATCGCTCGGCGTGCGCGGCTCGAGCGTGTCGATCGGCTCGAGCGCGTCGGGATCGGGCTTCTCGGGCTCTTGCGGCTTGGGCGCGGACCCGTCCTTGGACTTGCTGTCGAGCTCGATGGCGCTGCGGATAGCGTCGAGCTTCGCCTTGGCGGCCTCGTTACGCTTGCCGCCCGGGAACTTCGCCAGGTAGAGACCCAACGAGCGGGCCGTCTCGGCGCGGTCGCCGACCTTGTCCCAAGCGGACGACATGCGCCACACGAGGTCGTCGGTCAGGCCGAGCTCCGGATAGGTGTCGATCACGTCGCGAAGACGCCAAGCGACCGCCTGCCACTTCTTGTCGGCGGCGTAGAAGTCGACCGCGTACATCTCGTGGCGGAACAACATCTTGCGCGCATCGGCCAGCATCTGGCGGGCGTGCGGCGCATAGACGCTGGTCGGGAAGGTCGAGAGGAAGCCCTTGAGTTCCGCCTCGGCCTGGGTCGTGATCGTCTGATCGAACTCGTACGCCGGCGGGCTCGCGAACCACTCGCTCGGCAAGCGCTCGAAGTAGCACTGGGCGGTCATGAAGCGCGCGTACGGGATGTTCGGATCGGAGTTGTGCTGCTGCACGAAGCCGCGAAAGATCTCGGTCGCCTCGGCGTAGCGGCCCTGAAAAAAGAGGGCATCACCCAGACGCAGCTTCGCCAGCGCCGCGTGCTTGATGTGACGCGGGCTCGAAGCGACGGCCTGGAACAGCGTCGTCGCCTTGACGTAGTCGCCGTCGACCAGCTCACGCATGCCTTCGTAGTAGGCCCGGCGAGCGGGATCCTTCACGTCGTTGGGGAGCGGTGCGCCAGGCGTGCCACAGCCGATGAACGCGGTCGCAGCGAGGACCGGAAAGGCAAGTAGGTTCTTCATCGGGTGAGCGCGAGCTCCATGCGGCCGCCTCGAGAATTCGGGACGCAGCGCGAGGGGCGCCGGAGTATCAAGCCCCGCCAGGCCTGTCAATCCCGTCAGCGAGCGGGTCGCCGAGATCCCCTTGGAGGAGCTCGCCGAGCCGGCGTCCGACGTGACCCACGAGCGGGATCGCGCGTCGGTAGTCGAGCCGCTTGGGCCCGAACAAGGCGACCACGCCGAGCGCTTTGCCGACCGCGAAGCGCGTCACCACCAGACCACACGACTGGAGTCCGGGCGTCGGCACCTCGGTCCCGACGTACACGCGCGTGTCGGCCGTCGCCTGTACCGCGTCGAGCAGATCGAGCCACATGATGCGCTCTTCGAAGGCGCGCATCAGCTCGCTCGCGCGCTCCGGCACCTCCGCGAACTCGCGCTGCGCGAGGACGCGCGAGGTACCTTCGAGCAGCACCTCGGCCGCCCCACCCGTCTCGTCTTCGTCGAAGGCGCGCTGCCCGAGCTCCAGCGCTTTCTGTTCGAGCTGGTCGTGATTCTCACGCTGGGCCGCTTCGATCGCGCGGCGCACATCGCTGAGCGTGCGACCGGGCAGGAGCGAGTTGAGGAAATTGGTGAACTTCTCGAGGTCGCTGGCGGTCACCTCGCGCCCGACCGTGAGCATGCGCTCGTGCACCAGCCCCGCGTCGGTGACTGCCACCACCAGGGTCCGGCCAGGGCCCAGCCACACGAGTTCCATGCGCTGCAGCACCGAGGCCTCGAGCTTGGGTGCTATCACCAGCGCGGCGACGCCGAGCTCGGACGCCGCGGCGCCAGCGGCGGCGCGCATGAGGTCGACCGGCGACAGACCATCGCGAAAACGCAGCCCATCGAGGCGCTGTCGGTCGCGCGGCTTTACCGAGGTCGGCCCGAGCACGGCATCGAGATATTCGCGATAGCCGCGGTCAGTCGGCACACGACCGGCCGATGTGTGCGGCTGCGCGAGCAGCCCCTGCTCGACCAGGGTCGCCATCACTGCGCGGATCGACGCAGACGAGAGGCTATTGCGCAGGCGCGCAGAGACCGCCTTCGAACCGACGGCTTCGCCCGTGTCGATGTGACCTTCGACGACCTCTCTCAAGATGATGTGTTCGCGATCCACGACTCGGCAGGATGCGAACCGCGCAAACTCCTGTCAACGCCCGCACCTCGAAGGGGTCGGGACTACGGACAACTCGGGAGCGACCGCCAGACGATTACCGGCGCGTGGTGTGGTGCTAGCGCGTCGTCGAAGCGCAGGGCCTGACCCGAGACCCAGACGCCACCATTGCCCGCGAGGCCGTCGGGATAGGCGTAGCCACCTCCCTGCAACACGACCTCGCGCCCCCAACAACCGTTTGCGCGGGCGAGCAGCTCGACCTGAGCGCGACGCCCATCGAGGTGCACGATGACAGGCGTGTCGTTGACGAAGAACGCGCGGGCGCCGACGCCGGGCTCACCCGCGTCGCCGGTCGGCACCACCTCGCGCACGAACGGCGCGCCCCAGCTCGCCGTACGCGCCCAGTTCAGGGTCGCCTGCGCGAGGTCCTGATACGCGATGCCGACCTGCGTGCCGCGCACCGCGATGCTCGCGAAGCGGCCTGGATCCTTGCCGACGCCCTCGTCGACCACAACCCGTTCGGACGCCCCGAACGGCCAGCGGGCTGCGATCAAGCGACGCGCGTCGGCGTCGTACCAGGCCGCGTAGATGTCACCGCCGTCGACCGCGCAGCTCGCGAAGAGGCCTTCGCCAAACGGCAGTCGATCGGCCTCATAGCGGCCATACACGCGGTCGTGGCAGGCTCGCACAGAGTCGACCTCTGAGCACACGCGGTGCGCCCCGCAGTCACCGCAGTCGCCGCCGCCGAGCGACACTACGCCGGCGCAACGCTCACTGCCGTTCGCGACGACGCACGTCTCGCCAAAGCCACATGCGTTCGCGCAAGGCATCTGGGAGCGGAGCGGCAACGGTGTCTCGACCACGGTCGTGACCGCCCAGTCGTCGGCCGAGAGCGGGTCGGGTCCGCGGCTCTCGACGCGCAGCAGCAGCGCGACGCTGTCGCTCGGGTCGCGCGAGACGAACACCAGGCCGCCGAGGCGACCATCGGGACGGCGCACGATGCAGCTGTAGCGGCCGACCTCGAGGCCGTCGATCGGCAACTCGTAGCTCGCCCCGCGCACGCCATCGAGGCCGGCGTGCACGTACATCTGCCGCTGCCGGTCGAGGTCGCGGTAGAGGATGTCGTAGTCCGAGCCGATCGCTATCGACGGACGGGCACCACGGTCTGGTCCAGGCTCGAGTACGCCACCACGATAGCTGCCGGCCGCGCTCGCAGCGGTTGTCGGCACACCGTCGAGCGCCATGTCTTGGCGCACGCCGTTGGGGTCGCCGCCCCAACGGGAGAGCACCAGGTCGCCGAACGCAGGCTCGTAGCTGACGAGGCCCGGCGTGTCGCTGTCCGAGGGTACGAGCCGCCCGTCGACGCCCGGTAGCCCATTGTCGATCGGGGGCTGCACCGCGCAGTCGCACGCGTAGGTGCCGGGGCCGCACGCGAGCGGGGTCGTCTGGAGCTGGCTCGCGACCGGCGTGCCGACCACGCAGTCGCACGGCCCGGGTGCCACCAGGCAGCGGCCCGACGTCGGCTCGCAGACCTCGCCGTTCGTGCAGCGGCCGTCGCACAGGACGCCGAGGATACAGCGATTGGCGACGCACGCGAACGGCTCGACACAGCCGCCGAGCGCATCGCAGGGAGCCGGCACGCAGCGACCTTGCGCGTTTGCGTCACCGAGCGGTCCGGGCGCGCCGGCGATCGCCAGGCCCGGCATGACCTCACACACATCGCCGAGGCCGGGACAAGCGCGACCGACGATGCATTCCGGCGTAGGTCGGCACCAGCCGGAGAAGCAGACGGCGCCGGGACAGCAGTCGTCATCGCCGGAACAGGCCGCTGACGGTCGGCACAAGCCATCGGATCCACACAAGAATCCGTTGTCGCACTGGGAGTGCGCGCTACAGCGCCGCTCCGGCGCGGCGTCCGCGGAGCAGGCGCTCAAGGCGATGAGCGTGCCGACCAGGACCCGGGTGTTCATGCTGGGCGCTTGGCACTTGGCTTCGCGAAGTGCGAGCGGCGACGTGTCAGCGCGAGCGTTGCCGCGAACAAGATACTTGCTACTCCAAGCATCTCGTCGCCCGCGCCACTGCAGCCATCGGCCGTGGTGACTGGCGCGATCACCGACTGCGGCGCCGGCGCCGGAAGGAGTGTCGCGACCGCGGGCTCGTCCATGAGCGGCGGCAGCACCTTGACGCTGCCGCGCACGGCGCCCGCACCGACGCGACCGAAGGTATCGAGTTCCCGCACTTCGATGGGCCACCTGCCGACCAGCCAGAGCTGCGCCGTCTCGATACGATGCGGCCCGGGGCCGACGAGGTCGGCGGACCAACGCCCACCCGCGACCCGCACCTGGAAGCGCTCGTCCGCCGCGGCGTCCGCACGGAACTCCATCCAGCCCGGCCCCGACGCATCAACCGCAACCGCCGACAGAGCCATCGGCACGGGCGTCGGCGGGTCGCGCAGCTGGACATAGAACGCGAGCCAATCCCCATTGTCGCCCCCGGGACCGGTCGCCGCGACGATCGCGTCGAGCGGCAAGCCGAACCCCGACGCGAGACCCGACAGGCCAAGGTCGAAGCTGAGCGGCGTCTCGGTGAGGAAGCCCAACGCGAGCTCGACGACGAAGGGTGCGATCACGTCGAGGCGTGCGCGCGCGAAGATCTGATTGTCCGGCAGCGCGAGGCCCTCGAGGGCCACGTCCGCTATCTTGATCTCGATTGTGCCATCGAGCTTCGGCTGTAGTGCCATGCCCAACGCGAGGTCGGCCTCAAAGGAAATCATGCGCAGCCAGCCGTCACCGACCAGCGTCTCGATCGCCACCTGCGCGTTCGCGAGGCCGATCGTTAGGAGCGGACTTCCATTGCCGACGCGCACATAGTCCGGTCCGACATCGAGCGCCGGCAACACCACGATGCGGACCGGCGCGTTCGGACCGGCGATCCCCGCGATACCCGGCAGCAGCAGGTCGAGCGTGCGCGCCGTCAACACCAGCTTGCCCGCCGAGAGCGTCGCCAGATCGTCGGTCTCGACCGCGATGCAGAGCGCGCCCGACTTCCAGAGCTCCCACACCGCCTCGTTGATGATCGCGGCGGAGACACCGAGCCCGAGCTCGTACGGCACGGGCCCGTCCGGCGTCTGCGCGAGGCCATCGAAGGTCGGTCGCGGTCCCGGCTTGAAGCTGCGCTCGTTCCAACCCTTGCCAACGCATGGATGGGACGAGGCAGCCTCGATCCCGGCGTCGAGCACGATGTCGAGCCCGACATTGCCGCCAGCACCCGTCACCCGGAACGCCTGCCCGGCCGGCTTCGCGAGCACGCCGAGCGGCCTCGCACCTTCCATCCAACGCAAGACCGGCGACAGCAGCGACGCGATGTCGAGCGTTCCCTCGACCGCCAGCGGCTTGCCGTTCAAGAAGCCATTCAGAACGAGGTTCGCGAGCTCGTCCGCGAGCGAGTTCAAGAGCTGGTCGACGAGGCCATCGAAGGCCTGCTGCACGATCGACACGAGGTCGGCCGCGAAGTCGGCCGCGACGCAGATCGTCTCGCACTCGAGGCACTCGCGGGTGCTGCCGGTCGGCTGGCCGTCGAGGCACTCGGGCCGATCGCAGTCGGTGACCAGCGAAATCGCCACGTCCTGGAGGTCGAAGGTCGACGGCAAGACGTTGATGTCGATGGCACCGAACGTGTCGGTGGCGATCTCGAGCTGGAGCCGCATCGTGATGAGCGCGACCCGATCGGCGGGCCCGTTCGCGAGGCTGCAGGCCGCATCGCCGCTGAACAGGAAGCCATCGAAGCCACCCGCGATGGTGCCATCGACGAGGCCGACCTCGGCATTCTCGATGTAGATCTCGAGGCGCGCGGGCACCGACCCGGGCACGAGCCGAACTTCGAGGCGCGACAAATCGAGCGTCAAGACGAGGTCGCGCACCTCGGCGTCGAATGGTCCGAGGCTGGTCGAGAGGGATCCGACCCCGAGGTCGCCGAGCGGGATCACCGCGCGTCCGGACGCATCGGCGTTGAAGAACGACAGCACCAGCGCCTTCACGCGCGCGGTGAGGAAGTCGATGCCGGACTGCGTGACACGCGCTGCAATCGACGACGTGACGATGTCCTTCTCGGGGAACGTGTAGTCGCCCTGCGAGATGCGGGCGCAACCGCCACCGCTGCCGATCCCGAAGTCGCAGCCGAACGCGAGCGCCGAGAGCGCGACGAGGCCTATGTTCCGCAGGGTATTCAAGCTGCCGAGCTCACGTCTCGACGCGATTGCGGCCGCTGCGCTTGGCCCGATACAGCGCCTCGTCGGCCGCCCGGATGATGTCGACCGGGCGCGACATGTCGGGCGTGAAAGTCGCGACACCGCACGAGACGGTGACCGGCACGTCGGTGCCGTCGAACAGGAAGCGATGGTCCTCGATCGCCTTGCGCACGATCTCGGCGTAGTTGGTCGCGCCTTCGCGGCTCGTCTCGGGCAGCACCAGGCAGAACTCTTCGCCGCCGTAGCGCGCGAACAGCTCGTCACGGCGCACGCGCGACTCGACCACGCGCGCGAGTTCGCGCAGCACGTAGTCGCCGGTCAGGTGGCCGAGCGAGTCGTTGATCTTCTTGAAGTGATCGATGTCGAGCAGCACCACCGCGAGCTCGCGACCATGCCGCCGCGAGCGAGCGAACTCGCGCTCGAGGAACTCGTTCAAGTAGCGCACGTTGGCGACGGAGGTGAGGCCATCGCGGATGGTCATGCGGTAGATCTCTTCGTGGTAGGCCGCTTCGACATTGTGGCCTGCCAGGAATTTGAAAATGATATCGCCGACTTTGACGAGGTCGCCGGACTTGAGCAGCTCACGCTCGACCGGCTTGTCGTTGACGAAGGTGCCGTTGGTCGAGCCGAGGTCGGCGACCCAGGTCTCACCTGCGATGACCTCGAGGCGTGCATGCGTGCGTGAGACCGAGTCGGCGTCGAGCACGATGGTCGCGAGCGGGTCGCGGCCGATCGTCGTCAAGCCCGGCGCGAGGTCGTGCTTCTTGCCGATGCTGCCGCCGTAGAGCACGACCAGGCACTCCCGCCCCGAGTGTTCGGGGAGGTTCAGCTTGTCGCTTAGCGATACTCGGGTCGTGGTATCAGTCACGGACACGCAGCATGCCTCGTCCAGCTATCGTTTACAACGCGGCTTGGCTCGGGCATCGTGCGTCGCCATGAACGCCCCCACCCTGTCCGTCCGTATGCTGCTGTCGTCCCTCTGCTTCGCCTCCTTCGGGGCCACGGGCGCCGCGGCGCGACCGCCCGAGGGCGGCTACTTCGGCTTCGGGCTCGGTTACGCGAGCGCTTCTGGTGACCGCGGTGTGCCGCTCAAGTCTGACGCGCGGCTGCCTGGCGACCTGCTCGAAGGAACCGCCGCATATAAGGAAGAAGTGCGGACCGACTTCGGCTCGGGCATGAGCTTCGAGCTGCGCTTCGGCTGGCTGATCGGTCCCATCGCACCCGAGATCTCGATCTTCGGGCACGGCGATTTCAACTTCGAGGACGGTGCCGGCTACCCGTCCCTGAACATCCGCTTCCACCCGCTCATGCTGATCGACTCGATGGCCGACGCAAAGGTCGACGGCAACATCTACATCGGTGCGGGCTACGTGATCGGCGGCTACCAGCCGAGCGTCGACGACGACGGCAAGGGCTGGGACGGCTGGGCCCTGTCGTTCGGCTTCGGCGGCAGCTACGAACTCTCCAGGCGCGTGCACCTCGGCATCGACGTGAAGTTCGCGATGCCGATGTACTCGAGCTGGAAGTACGACTGGGACGACGACATCAACTTCGAGCCCAAGTCGACGCCCTCGACGCTGGTCATCGCGCCGAGCCTGCAGATCCAGGCATTCTTCTGAGAGGCGCTCGGCCGAGCGAGCTCGGCCGCTACGATGCGCAGAACGCGATGTAGCACTGCCAGCGTCTAGCGGGCGACGGCCTCGGGACGCTTCGCGATGCGGCTCGGCGGGGTCTGGCTGACGACGTCACGGGCTTCGAGCCAGTCGGCGATCGGCTCGAGCACGTCGGCGCGAGCGCTGTCGGCGAGGATGAGGTCGGCGTGCGCGTAGTCGCGGGTGGCGCCGTGGTCGCGGCCGATGAGCCGGAACTGCTTGTCCGAGCTCTGGATTTTCGCGTAGGCCGCGTAGGCGTTGGCCTCGGGTGAGACCTTGTCGCGGGTCGCGCTGATGACCAACGCCGGGTTCTTGACTGCGCTGAGGCGATGCTCGAGCGAGCGGCCAACGCGATCGCTGATCACCCCTTCGCGCACCCAGCGCGTGAGCTGCGCGAGCTCGCCGCCGTGCACCGACTCGATCGCATGGTCGAGGTAGAGGCGGCGCACCGCGGCGTCACAGGCGCCCGGCAGGAAGTGGCGCTGGAACGCGAACAGGTGCGGCAACGGGCCGCGCGTCTTGGCCAGGCCGGCCAGGGCGAAGTCACCGAGGTGGCCGACGATGCTCTCGACGCCCTTCGCGAGGCCACGAAAGAGCGGACCGCTGGCTTCGAAGGCGCCGACGATGCCCTTGAACGTGCCGGGGGTCGCGAGCGTGACGATGCGACCGACGCGGTGGGCGTTGTCGCCGCCCGCGGCGAGGAACGCGAGCAGCCCACCGAGCGAGTGACCGACCAGGTCGACGCGCTCGGCACCAGTCGTGAGCTGCACGTGGTCGAGCACGGCCGGCAGATCGACGAAGAGCTTGGCGTCGATGTCGACGGTTGGCTTGGCCTTGCCGAGCCAGCGGCTCGACTGCGAGCCGCGCAGCTCGCAGATCCAGACATCGCGATGGGCCGCGTTGAGCACGCCAGCGAGCGACTGGTCGCGGCGTACGCCGAAGGTATAGCGATTCGACGAGAAGCCCGGGATTAGCAGTACCGGTGGGCGGGTCGTGCGTGAGCCAAAGGCCGGGCGGCTGCGGAAGAGCGAGAGCGCGAATCCATCCGAAGTGTGGACTGTGTACTGCTCGTAGGGGATCGGCATCCGCGGCTGCCTTTGTTCGAGTCGTTGGGTCGCTGGACGGCTCGGCGATAAAGCCGAGCCAAACGCATCAATGGGTACGGGGGATCCGTCAAGAAGCTTCAGGCACCGGTTGCCGCGGGGTTACCAAGGGCCGAAAACGCGCATGAATGCTGGCCGAGCGAGCGCTCGCGCAGGGTGCGCGAACGGGGATTCGCAGGTGCGATTTGGATCTCGCAGGTCACCTGCACGGCAGCCGAAGGCGATAGGGCGTGCCCGCTGACAGGGACCGCGAGTTTATTTTTGAATAGGGTCTGAGAGCGGCTCGTAGGGCGGCGTTGGTGCAGCTCCCGAATCCCAGAAGCCTGTCCGTGCTCGCGTTGACCGCGCTGGTCGGCCTTGGCTCGGGTTGCGGCGGTGGTCTCTTCTTCGGCGGGATCCCAGGTGGCGAAGCGCGGGCGCGTCCAGTACGGGCGGCGGTCGACAATGCCTGGCGCCAGGCCTCGGATGTGCCGCACGTCTCGGTCTTCTACGATGCGCTCGCGCCTTATGGCGTGTGGGAGGAGGACGCCGCGCTCGGCTGGCTGTGGTCGCCGTCCGACCCTGACTACACGCCGTACGCGCGTGGTCGTTGGGTCGAGACGGAGGCCGGCCCGACCTTCCTCGGCGAAGAGCCCTACGGCTGGGCGGTCGCGCACTACGGACGCTGGCTCTATCGCGACGACGGCGATACGCGAGCGCCGCGTGGTCGCTGGTATTGGGTGCCCGGCACCCGCTGGGGTCCGGCCTGGGTCGCGTGGCGGGTCGGCCACGACAACGTCGGCTGGCGCGCGTTGACGCCCAACGGTTGGTCGCGGCCGCTGCCCGACAAGGCCTGGCGCTTCGTCCCGGCGACCGAGTTCATTGGGCCGCCGGTGACCGACCGCGCCTATCGGCTCCGCGACGTTCCGTGGCTCGTCGCCTCATCGCGCCCTCACGAAGAAGAAGCCCCGGACGACAGCTTCGTCGTCGGTCCCGAGGTTCGCTATGCGGGTTGGCGTGCGCACAAGATTGCGCTCGGCCGCCTGCCTGCAGCCCAGCTCCGCTGGATACCGCGTTGGGAGCGAGCCGAGGTGCGACCCGGCAAACGTTCGGTGCGCGTAGGTCCCGACTCCGCCGATCGGCGCGTGCGCAAGGCGATCGCTGGCCCGCCGATTGATTGATGGCCTCGTGCGGCCAGCGTGCAAGCAGACGAGTTGGTTCGTCTTCGACTCACCGAACGTCGCCCGCTCGACACGCTGACTTTCGCACTCGGAATTCAGAAGGCGAATGAGGTCCAGCGCAGGGTGATGCCGACTTCGTGGAAGCCGCGGATGTCGTCGGCGTCCGGGTCGTTGCCGGTCATGCGAAAGCCGGGGCGCGCGTAAGGAGCGAGCACGAGCGCGCCGACGCGGGTGTTGCAGTCCTTCCAGAGCGGGATCGGCAGGGCGATGAGGAAGGTGAGGTCGAACGCGACGTCGGGCACGCCGGGACCAGCATCGTTGACGAGGCCGCCGCCGCGAACGCCCATGCCGAAGAGCAGCACGTACCACACCGTCGCTTCGACCAGGCCCGAGACACGCTCGCCACGACCTTCGTGATGCACGCGCACGCCGCTATGCAGGCCGAAGACGTCGTCGAGATAGGACGCATCGATGCCGACCAGCGGGCCGCCGCTGATCGGGCTCTCGGCCTCGTCCCAGGCGCTCGCGAGGGAGATGCCCAGGGCCCAGTCGTTGTCAGGCAGGCGATAGGGGACGGCCGGATCCAAGCTCGCGCACGCGCTCGTGAGCGAGGCGGCGACGAGCCAAGACAAGAGCCTGCGCAAGCGTCTCAGCCCGGTACCGGTGGCGGCGCCGAAGGTCGCAGGCGGTTGGTGCGCAAGCGTAGGGCGTGCTTGCGACGGTCGAAGGCTTCGGCCTTGCGGCCGACCAGCTCGAGCAGGTCGGCAAGCTTCTCGTGGCTCGTCGCGGCCTCGAGATCGTAGCCCGCGGTCTCGAAGTCCTGGGCCGCCTTCTTGTAGTTCGCTTCGGCGGCGTTCATGGCGCCATCGCTACCCTCGCCACTGACGACACCGGTCGACTCCATGCGCGCGACTGCGGCATCGCCCATGGTACGACAGACCAACGCGCGCAGACGCGCCACGCCGAGCGCATCGGCCTCGCCGCGGGCGCGGGCGAGCGCCAGGTCGGCGGCGTCCCAGTCCTCTTCGGCGGTCTCGAGCAGCGCCAGGTTTCGCAGCGCATCGATCAGCGTCGCGCGCCGGCCGGTGAGCTGGGCCAGCTCGATCGCGCGCTGGAGCGCATCACGCGCCTCGTCGTTGCGGCCGAGCAACATCAGGACCTCGCCGAGGTTGTCGGCGAGCGTCGCCTGGAAGCCGAGGTCGCCGAGGTCTTGGGCTATCTGCAGTGCCTCGCGCCAGACCCCGACGGATCGCTCGAGACGCTGCGACATCCACACCGCGCCGAGGTTGTTCAACGTGCGCACGAGGCCACGCCGATCGTCGGTCTTGCGGCGAATCGTCAGCGCCTCCTGATAGAACTTCTCGGCCAGGCCGACGTCGCCGCGGTCGAAGTGGACCGCGCCCTGGACGTGCAACACCTCGCCGATACCCATGAGATTATTGAGCTTCTGATAGAGATGCTCGGACTTGCGATAGCAGCGCAGCGCTTGATCGAACTCGCCGAGCTGCCAGTGCAGCTTGCCGAGCGCGATGCACGCTTGAGCGACGCCTTGCGGGTCTTGCAGTGTCTCGTAGAGGCGCAGCGCGGTCGTGAGCTGCCTGCGCGCCTCGGTGAAGCGGCCGCGCGCCATCTCGACCTCGGACAAGCGCATCAACGCGGTCGCGCCCGTCTTCTTGTCGCCCATGCGCCAGGCCAGCGCCAAGGCCTCGTGATAGTTGCCGACGGCGAGGTCGGTCGCGCCGGCGAGCGTGTGCACCTCGCCGAGATCGTGGAGGGCACGCAGGCGGGTCGCGAGCTGCTCCGGCTGGGCGAGCCGCAAGACCTCTTCCAACGATGACAGCGCCGCGCGCGAGTGCCCTTCGGTGAGCGCGATGCGAGCCGCGCGCAGGTGATACGTCGCGCCCAGCGCTGGGTTGCCCGAGCCCTCCGCGTGATGCGCCAGCTCGCGCAGATAGAGGCCGCGCGGACCATCGACCTCGAGGCCGGTCGCTTGCAGCTCGAGCCACGAGAGCACCACCCGATGCCAACGTTGCCGGGTCGTCTGGGGCAGCGCTTCGAGCGCCGCCTCCCAGTGCACGCTCGATCGGAAGCCGAAGCACTCCTCGCCGAGGAGCGGTGACGTGCGCGTCTCGATGAAGCGCTGCGCGACGAGCTTCTTCAGGACCTGGCGGGCGCGGATCGGGGTCGCGTCCTCGTCGAAGTCCATCGGGCTCGAGCCGACGCTGGTGACGGCGTCGCCTTCGAGCACGGTCGAGTCCGCCGAGCGTGCGATGGCGACCAACGCGCCGAGCCAGAACTCACGGCCGACCAGGGCTGCCTGCGCGAGCAGCTCACGCTCGACCGGGGTCAGCGCCGCGATGCGGGCGTGGATAACGCCTTCGAGCGTGTCGGGGATCTGGAGGCGCTGTACGATCGCCTCTTCGAGGATCCAGCGCGAGCCTTGCGAGGTCTTGTTCTCGACGATGCCGCCGGCCTCGTGCAGCCAGCGTACGAGGGCTTTTATCGCGTACGAGTTGCCGGCCGCGGTGGCGACCAAACGATCGACCAGCTCACGCGAGGGCGGGTTGCCAAGGCCCGTCAGGAACAAGCGCAGCATTCGCTCGCTCTCGTAGCGCTGGAGCGGCCTGAGACGCGTGACCGGGTAACGATCCCAACCCGGCAGGTGCGTCGCGAGGTTCTCCGAGCCGGCCAACAACAGCATGATCGGACGGCCCTTCAAAGCCGTGCCGAGCGCCGATGCCAACGCGAAGTCGCGCGCCGATGCACGGTTGGCATCGTCGACGACGATCAGCAACGGCCTCTCGAAAGCGAGCGCTTCGAGCAGCTGGCCGAGCGCGCCGACCGAGCGCGCCATCAGCGCCTCGTCCTCGTCACCGCCCATCGGTGAGTGCTGCGCCGGGCTCACCAGATGGGCGACCAGCGCCGCCGCATCGGGGGTCAACCAACGCTCGACCGAGCGCTTCACGGTCGCCGCCGCGAGCGTCGCGTCGGCATCGGGCGAGACCTGGAATGCCGCGCGCACGACCGCATCCCAGAGGCGATAAGGCCCGCCACCGGCGCCCGCGTTCGGGCAGCGCACCTCGATAGCGAGCGTGCTCGGATCGCGTTCACGCGCGGTCTGCACGAACGCCGCGAGGAGACGCGACTTGCCCAGACCATAGTCCGACACGAGCAGGTGGATGCGCACGAGCCAGTGCGCGAGCACCTCGTCAAAGGCGCGCCCGAGGTCTTCGAGGGCCTCGTCGCGACCGACCATGGGGTTGTCGAGATCGGACGGGTTCCAAGGGAACGGAGGCCACTTACCACGAGGCGTCATCGGCTCGTCGTCGCGCTCCGCTGCTTCCTCGTAAAAGGGTTCGACGCTCATAGCCCCGGGTCCGTGAAGGGGCGCACGCTTAGCCTGCCCCGCCCGACCCTGGCAAGCCCGGGAACAGACATTCGCGTGCGACTCGAAGGGAATCGCTCGTCGTCATGCCCGACCGTCGCTTCAGAAGGCAGCGATCGCCAGCAAAATGGCGGCGCCGCCGAGGAGTGCCAGCCAGAAGAAGGTAGTGCGACGGTTGCTCGGCTCGGGCTCGGGCTCGGTTTCGGCGATCGAAAGACGTGGCGACGAGGTCGGCGTGGGCGTCGGGAGGAGCTGCTCCGGAGCACGCGGGCTGCGTGGGCTCGCGATCTGGCTGACCGCAATCGGTGCGATCGCCAGCGGCTGCGACGCGATGATGTCGGGCACCATCGGAATCAGGTCGGGCGATATCTCGGCTTCGGTCGAAGCGCGCGACTCGATCGACTCGATTGCGACGGCGGATGAAGTCTGCACCGGCGCACTCTCGCTGATCTCCTCGAAGGAGTTCGCGGGCGCTGGTGGCAGCGGCGTCACGGGACGCAGGCGCGGCGAGGTCGGCGAGCCGAAGCGCGGGCGTGTCGTCGCCGCGACGTGGGTAACCAGGGCAGAGCGGGCGATCTTGTCGAGCGCGCGCTCCTCCGCCTCGGCGAGCGCCGTGCGGACCAGGGTCGGATGGGCGCGGCGGGTCTGCGGCTCGCGGTCGTCTGGACCCGTGACCCACTCGCCGGTCGCGCGCCGCACGTCGACGGTCGAGGCCATGCTCATCGCGCCAGAAGCGCCCGACACCGGCTGGGTGATCCGCTCGCTGTACGGACGCGCCGGTTCGATCGGCGCGCACTCCGGACAACGCGAAGACACCAGCAGCTCACCGCACGCCGGGCACAGGCGATGGTGCGGAGCGGTCGTCATCTTCGGGAAAGTCGCCGTCATTTCAGCACTCGTCTCCACGGGGACTGCGGGAAGCTCGGTCGCTTCGTTTCCGTGGGCTGGCTCGCGCAAGAGTGGGGTCATCGAGCGGACCAAACCGCATCCTCCATCGGCATCAGAGTCGGGGTTCTTGAGGGGAATGTCGGCCACGCACACGCCACAATTCGCCGAGCAGGCGAAGCCGTGGCGAGGCGAGAGCAATCAGAAATTGCCAAAAATGTCGGAATGTCACTGCCTTTCTCGCGGCGTCGTCGGCACACGCAACTATGCGTAGTTGCGGATGATCAGCTCGGCCACCGGCTGGCGATTATCGGGGTCACGCGAGATCGCGCGCGGCGCCATGATCTGATCGAGCCGATGACCCGCGTAGAGCTCGCGCACCAGCGGCGTATCGCTGTTGGATAGCATGCAGCGGACGCCACGGCGACCGAGCGTGGTGAACAGCTCGGCGAGGCGCTGCTGGTCGGCGAGGCCGAAGGCGTTGGCGGTGTAGCTCGTGAAGTTGGCTGTGCGGGTGAGCGGCACATACGGCGGGTCGAAGTAGACGAAGTCGCCCCTGCGCGCGCCGGCCACCGCACCTTCGAAGTCGGTGTGGCGCAGCTCGGTGTCCTTCAGCGCGTGCGACATCGCGTGGAGTCGCTCGACCGGGCACAACGTCGGATTGGTGTAGCGACCGAACGGCACATTGAACTCGCCGCGCCGGTTCACGCGCCAGAGGCCGTTGAAGCAGGTGCGGTTGAGGAACACCATGCGCGAGGCACGCTCGATGGGGTCGAGCGTCGCCGGGTCGAGCGCGCGTACGCCGTAGTAGTACTGGCGCTCGTAGGTGTGGCGCTGCAGGTCTTCGATGAGGGCGTCGACCTGGTCGCGCACGATCGTGTAGAGGTGCACGAGCTCTGGGTTCACATCCGAGAGCACCGCGCGCAACGGGCGCAGGTTCAGGAACACCGCGGCGCCGCCGACAAAAGGCTCGAAGTAGCCGCCTGTCCACTGCGTGGCGCTCGGCATGCGTGCGAGCAGCTCGGGCAGGAGACGCGCCTTGCCACCCGCCCATTTCAGGACCGGATCGACCGGCGCACGCAGGACCGGATCGCGGACCAGCGTCAGGTTGGCTTTGGCGCGGGGAGCGCGGGGCTTCGCGAGCGAAAGGGTGGTCGCAGGCAGTGCCGAGGCGAGCGACGATAGGGTCGCGGACGCAGCTGTGGCCGTGACGGTCGCGTGGCTCGCTGCCACGCCCGTCCGTGAGGATCGAGGCAAGGTTGGCTCCGGATGCGAAGGTGGGGCCGCGTCCGATGGGACACGGCATCGCCGTCCGGGCGTACCGGAGGCTCGCCCCCCGCCGGTCTGCCAAAAGCAGGCGGGGGTGAGCCGAGGTCTAAGGGCGACTGATCAGAGCGTCAAAAAAACCGATGGCCCGCGCAGATGATGCGAGTCGTCAGCGACCTGACCGTGATCTGCGGTCTGGGGCACGACCTGCCGTTGCTTCATCACCCATGATGGCCGATCAGCTTGAAGCGCAGCGCGCCGAGGCGCTTGGCGGCCTCCATGCCGACCCACAGCAATAGGTCGCCAGGTAGCTCGGTGCCCTTGATGTTCGGGTTCTGCCGAACCCACCACTCCATCGCGGCGTCGTCGGCGAAGAGCGGCGAGCGGGCCGCGACCGCGAACAACGACTCGCTGCCGTTCCACTCGGCCATGAAGCCGGAGATACCGGCGATGTTGGTGTCGACGACCTCCTCGTTGGCGATGGTGAGCTCGAGGTCCTTCTTCGTGACGGGGCAGCGCGCGAACACTTTGACGGGGCGCAAGAGCGTCGAGTTGATCGCGAGTAGCTCCATGCCGCCGTACGTGAAGACGTCAATGCCGTTGTCGAGGTGGGCACGATATGCGGTCGTCGCGAACGAGATGCTGCCGAGGAAGCCCGCAAAGCGGGTCTGAGTCTCGTCCAACAACAGCAGGCGGCGCCGCACGAGGTCGCCCAGCGCAGTGACGACCTTGTCGCGATTGACGCCGCCCATGTCGACGACCTTGTCGACGATGGCGGCGACCGGTTGGACCCAGCCACGCTCGCTGATGGCCCGCGCGATCTCGTTCAAGAGCTCGTGGTGAGTGTCCTCGAGCGCGGCGCCCTGAGCGTTCAGGAACTGGACGAGGGTCTTGTCGCCAGCGGGCGGGAAGGTGATGAGCTCTGCGTGCGACATCGTGGACCTGTGATGACATGCGATGACATGCGATGACATGTAATGAGCGCAGGAGTTGCGTACCCTTCGCGTCCGGCGGTCAGCCCGATCGGCATGCTGTCTAGCCGCGGCACATCGATCGCGCAAGCGCGCGGGGCGATGGCGAGAAGCTGCTCAGAGGGACGAAATGCAGGCGAAGAAAGAGAGCATCGCGATGACCGTGGCGGACGACGAGCCGATCATCGAAGGGCCGCCGTTCCGGTTGGTGGCGGACTTCACGCCGATGGGAGATCAGCCGCGGGCCATCGAAGAGCTCGTTAATGGTATCGAGGCGGGGCTCGTGCATCAGGTGCTGCTCGGCGCGACCGGCACCGGCAAGACCTTCACCATCGCGAACGTGATCGAGCGGACCCAGTTGCCGACGCTGGTGCTGGCGCCGAACAAGACGCTCGCGGCGCAGCTCTACGCGGAGTTCAAGGCGTTCTTCCCGCACAACGCGGTCGAGTATTTCGTCAGTTATTACGATTACTATCAGCCCGAAGCGTACGTCCCGTCGACCGATACGTTCATCGAGAAGGACGCGCTCATCAACGACACGATCGACATGATGCGGCACGCGGCGACCCGTGCGCTCTTGTCGCGCAAGGACGTGATCATCGTCGCATCGGTCTCGTGCATCTACGGCATCGGTGATCGCGGCGCGTATCAGGACATGCTCGTGACGCTCGAGGCGGGGCAGACCTACCTGCGCGACAAGCTGCTGAGACACCTGGTGGACATCCAATACCAGCGCAATGACTGGGACTTCCATCGCGGCACCTTTCGCGTGCGCGGCGACATCGTCGAGGTCTTCCCGGCGCACGAGGACGATGAGGCCTACCGCCTGTCGTTCTTCGGCGACGAGCTCGAGTCCATCACTCGAATCGATCCGCTGCGCGGGGTCGTGAAGGGCAAGCTGCTGTCGGTCGCGATCTTCCCGAACAGCCACTACGTCACGCCGGCACAGCAGCTGAAGAAGGCCATCGTCGGCATCCAGACCGAACTCGGGCCGCGCCTGCTTCAGCTGCGTGAGGAGAACAAGCTGCTCGAAGCGCAGCGGTTGGAGCAGCGCACGCTCTACGACCTCGAGATGTTGGAGCAGCTCGGGTTCTGCAACGGCATCGAGAACTACTCGCGCCACCTCACAGGGCGCTCGGCGGGCGACCCGCCGCCGGTCTTGATCGACTACTTTCCGGACGAGTGGCTGCTGGTCGTCGACGAGTCCCACGTGGCGATCCCGCAGGTTGGCGGCATGTTCCGAGGCGACCGCGCGAGGAAGCAGGTGCTGGTCGACTTCGGCTTCCGGCTGCCCTCGGCGCTCGACAATCGGCCGCTCAAGTTCGAGGAGTTCGAGGGCAAGATCCACCAGGCCGTGCACATGAGCGCGACGCCCGGCGACTATGAGCAGACGCAGGCGGGCGATGCGATTGCACAGCAGCTCATCCGACCGACCGGGCTCGTCGATCCGCAGGTCATGATCCGACCCGTCGCGGGCCAGGTCGATGACCTGCTCGAGGAGATCCGGAAGCGCGTGCCGCTCAAGCAGCGCGTGCTCGTGACGACGCTGACCAAGCGCATGGCGGAGGACCTGACCGAGTACTTCCAAGAGGTCGGGATCAAGGTTCGCTACCTGCATTCGGATGTGGATACACTCGATCGGATCCAGCTCATCAACGAGCTGCGCCAGGGCGTCTTCGACGTGCTGGTCGGCATCAACCTGCTACGCGAAGGCCTCGACATCCCCGAGGTCGGCCTGGTCGCGATCCTCGACGCGGACAAGGAGGGGTTCCTGCGCAGCGAGCGGGCGCTGATCCAGACGATCGGCCGCGCGGCCCGCAACGTCGACGGCACCGTCACCATGTACGCGGATCGCATCACCAAATCGATGGCTGCGGCCCTCGATGAGACCAACCGACGACGCGCAATCCAGGTCGCGCACAACCTCGAGCATGGCATCACGCCTCGCTCGATCATCCGTCCCCAGATGGCCGGCCCCCGCTCGGAAGACTACGCGCCGGCCGAAGAGGGACGCGGCAAACGAGGCAAGAAGGGCAAGGGCCGCGGCGCCGAGAAGAACGCGATCGGCGAGGTCCAGCACGCGGCGTTGTCCGAGAAGGAGCTCGGTCAGAAGATAGCCGACCTCAAGAAGGACATGATCAAGGCGGCGCAAGCGCTCGAGTTCGAGAAGGCGGCGGCGATGCGCGACCAGGTGCGGAGCCTCGAGGCGCTGCTGCTCGGGACGATGGGATGAAGTTCGAGTGCGAAAGCCAGCGTGTCGAGCAGGCGACGTTCGGTGAGTCGAAGACAAACCAACTCGCCCGGTTGCACGCCGGCCGCACGAGGCCATCAACATCAGTGAGCCTTGCGTGGTTTTGCGCGTGGGTCGCGCTGGCGGGCTGCGAGCCGGACGCGATCGGCGCGGGCGCGGACGTCGATGCGGACGTCCATGCGGTCGACAGCGAGGTCGACGCGAGAGAGATCCCGGCGGGTCATCCGTGCCCCGAGATCGCGTTCGCGCCAGCCGGCACGGCTGAATGGGAGGACGCGGCGGCGGTAGCACCACTGGCGTTGCGCTTGCCGACCCCGCTCGGCCTGCGCGTGCAAGTGACCCAGGGCAACGACGGCACGTTCAGTCACTTCGGCGAGGAGCGCTTCGCATGGGACTTCGGCGTGCCGCTCGACACGTTGGTCTACGCGGCCGCGGGCGGCGTCGTGGTGTGGATGGAGGACACGCGCACGTCGTTCGGGATCAGCCCCGAGTTCCGCCACGAGGCGAACTTCATCGTGCTCGATCACGGTGGCGGCCTCTACACGAGCTACGTGCACCTCGAAGCAGGCAGCGGCCTCGTGCTGCCCGGCGACGTCGTGCGTGCGGGCGACCCACTCGCGCGGACCGGCCTCAGTGGCCAGATGACCGGGCCCCACCTGCACTTCCAGATCGAGAACGTATGGAGCACGTCGGTGCCCGCGCGCTTCGCGACGCCGCTTGGGTGCGAGCACTTGCCGCTGCAGGACGAGACGGTCGTCGCGTGGCAGGTGCCGCTGGTCGAGAATGACGTGCTGTCGCCGCTGCCGCCCGACACCTTCGAAGAAGACGGGGTGGTCGACCTCGTCGGGCTGCCCGCGCGGCTCCTCGAGCTGGACGCGCGCCCGACCGTGAGCGGACGCACGACGCTGCCTGGTGCGACCGACGTGTACTTCTTGATCCTGCCCCCGCTGGGCGGCGACGCGGTCTTCGGGCAAGACTTCGAGGTCGTCGACGGCGTGTTCGAGGGCGTGCTGGATCTCAGCGAAGTCGAGCCCGCCCAATACGGAATAGCGTTCGTCGCGAGCACGGGCGGCGGCGTCACCGTGCCGCGCAGCGTGCGCGCGGCGGTGATTCAGTGAACGCGCCAGACACCCCCGAGTGTTGAGGCGACGGCGTCATCCGGCCGTTCGACGCGGGTGGCGCGCGATGGTAGCTTCGTTGGACCACCGGGGGTCTTCGATGCTTCGTCGTTCCGCGCTGTTCCTGTTGGTCTTGTCGTTGGGATCGCTCGCCGCGTGCGACGAGGACACCGGTGTCACGTTGCTGTTCGACCGCAGCGCGACCGATCTCACGCGGCACGTGTTCCCGACCGACGAATATCGCGGGGAGCAGGTGCTCGACGGGTTCTCGGAGGCGCAGGTCGCGTTGCTGCCGTTCGTGCAGCAGCTCCGCTACACCGCCCAGCTCGGGTGGGCGCCGACGACCGCGGTGCGGCTGCCGTTCACCGCCGCGCCCGATGATCCGAAGCGCTGGATCGATGTCGCGACGATCGACGACGCGGTGCACATCTACAAGGTCGACGAGGAGCCGCCGGTGGCGGTCACGCTCGGCGAAGTGCGACTCCTGCAGCGGACCAACGCGGTGACGATTCGGCCGCGCGCGGCATGGGTTCCGGGTCGCTACGCGGTCGTGGTGATAAAAGGCGAGCTGAAGACGCGTGGTGGTGGCGCGGTGTCGGCGTCAGGTGATGCACGCCTCGTCGTGCGCGATGGCGACCCGCTGACCGACGAAGACTTCGCGACCATCGACGCGATCGACGGGAACTTCGCGGGGCGCGGCGACACGATCGCGTTCTTCAACTTCACGGTGATGCCGGCGACCGGTCAGCTCCAGTTGCTCAAGGCGTATGTATCGGGTCAGGCGCCGGTCGACTGGGCTGGGCGCGACGAGATCCTCGACATCACGCCGATCGTTCCGGCCGAGACGCGTGAGCTCGCAGTCGGTGGCGCAAAGGTGATCGCCGACAGCGACCCGGCGATCGCCGCCGTGTTCGATGCGGGCGGCGTGGGTGCATTGCCCAAGGACAAGATCGGCAAGATCGTCGGCGGTGCCATCGCGACCCCGGTGTTCATCTCGGACCCGCAGCCGGACCTCCTGCAGCTGTTCTTCAACGGCACGTTCCTCGGGCGTTCGCCGCTGGTGCCGTTCAATCCACAGAATCCGTTGTCGGTGTCGGCCGCGACGCCCTCGCGTCTGTTGCCGTACCTGATGTTCATCCCGAAGGTGCACGCGCCGGACATGCCGGTGATCATCGCCATCCACGGGATCACGCGCAGCAAGGAAGACTGGTTCGCGTTCGCGAACACTGCCTGCGCGACGGGTCATGCGTTGATCGCCATCGACCTCTATCAGCATGGCGATCGGCAGGCGAAGACTCCGGTGCCCGAGGGCGACTTCTCGGCCAAGGTCGATCCGGTGCTGGCGGCGGGCGGCGTGAACTTCCCCGACCCGTTCATCAACCCGACCTTCATCGCCAGGACGCGCGACAAGCTGCGTCAGTCGGTCGTCGACCAGATGGCGCTGATGCGGCTCCTGTCTGCGGGAGACGGGACCAACCCATTGATCGACTTCGATGGCGACGGCGCGCCCGACAGCTACGGGCCGATCCGCGTCATCGCGCACTCACTCGGGGCGATCCTCGCGACGTCGCTGGTGTCGGTCTCGCCCGAGGTCGACCGCGTGCTGTTGAACGTACCGGCAGCGCACCTCACGCAGATCATCAACGACAGCCCGCGTCTGTCGAAGGACCTCGACCTGTTGATCTACGCGAGCGCGGGTGCGACCGGCATCGGGCTGCTCGCGGGCTCGCCGCGCTACATGATCCCAGATGGTCCCGAACGCGAGCTGTTCTCGCGCGTGTCCGAGACCATCCTCGCGCCGATCGATCCTGAGAGCTACGCGGCGGGCCTCGTCTCAGGCGCGCTCGGTGGCAGCTCACCGCGGGTGCTGGTGCAGTTCGCGCTGGGCGACGACGTCGTCACCAACCTCGGGAACGTGCGCTTTGCGCAAGCGATGGCCGCCGGTGCCGCCGACAGCGACGAGGTCGTCACGGTCGGTAAGGAGCTGTTCCCGTTGGGTCTTCCGGTCGTTCCGGCCGCGGCGACGCTGCCGCCGGTGGCGCTGTCCGAGTTCGCGGGCGGCCACGGTATGTTGCTCGACTTCGTCGATCCTGCGGTCACGACCGCGGTGCAGCAGCAAGCCGGGTTGTTCTTCGGCTCACCGTGACTTCGCTCGCGAGGCACGCGGGGCCGGCGTCGCTCGCTCCTCGGCAACCTGAGGTTTGGCCTCGTCGGGGCTCCTTGGCCGCGCGTGCCTCCCTTCGCGAACTCGGCAACGGCAGCCGAAGGCGATACGGCGAATTCCTGGTAGCTCTCGCCTCGCCACGGCTTCGCCTGCTCGGCGAATTCGCGAACGAATCACCAATCGATGAGGTCACCGGAGAAGGCGAACCCGAGGACGATGTACGGGAACGCCTGGCTCACATCCTGGCCGGTGCGCCAGCGATGCTCGAGGTACCAGTTGACCAACAGCAGGATGGTCGGCTTGTTGAACGACCCACCCGGCTGGTCGCAAAACGTGTACGCGACGAGCGGCCCGAGGCGCTGGGTCGGGGCGCTGTCGGTCTCCTTCGCCTCGCCCGCGAGGAAGGCGTCGTCGGGGTAGTTCACGCCCATGAAGGCGTAGCGAACACCGACGATGAGCTTGCGCGTGACCTGGAACAACAGGTCGAGATCATTGGTGAAGAACCAGCCTTTGCCGGGCAGCAGCAGGTCGACATACTGCTCGTAGAAGACCTTGTCCTGGTCTTCCAGCGCGACCTCGAGATAGCCGGCCTTGAAGCGGTTGCGCACGATCACCGGACCGACCTTGGCGCGCAGCTCGCCATCGAGGGTCAGCTGCCAGCCGTCGGTCGCGTAGTTGTTGCCGGCATCACCACCGTCGGCGATGTCCGAGTCGGAGAAGGCGGCGTTGGCCGACTGGTACGACTGAAGCAGGTCGAAGTTACCGAAGTAGTTTAGATATTCCCACTTCACCTCGAGCTTCAGGATCGCCAGCGGCTGGAACTTCGCGTTGACACCAAGACGCATGAGACCCGGCGTGAGGATCGGCGCGACGCCGATCGACCAGTAGTTCTGCGCCATGATCAGCGAGTCACCGGGATCGTATAGGCGGTGCTTCCAGTCGAGCTCGAACTGGTTTTGCAGGCCGAGCGGGTTGAGCCGCACGACAGTCAGGTTCTGGTAGAAGAGCTGCTCCTTTGGGGTCGGCGGCAGCGGTTCGGTAGCCATGGCAGGAGCGCCGGCCGAGACGGCGGACGCGACGATAGCAAGGGCCGGGACGAGGCGGGCCAGGTGCATGAGGGTTCTCCGTGACAGTCGCGGCTAGCCTCTCACAAGGCGGCGCGCCCGCGCAAACGGGGTTCGGAGGCGGGCAGTGCAACGCTGTTGTCGCTCGCACCCGTCCACGCTATAGAGCCGCGTCCGTTTCTCGGGAGCTCAACCCATGGTCGTCGCAGCATTCTTGATCTCCACCGTGGCCATTCTGCTTGCGCTCGGCGCCTTCCAGGGAGCGGCGGCCGCGGCGCGTCAACGTGGTCGCGACGTCCTGCGAAACGAGCTCGCGACGTTCCTCGAAGATGCCAAGGCGACCGATGCCGACCACGGCAGCGGCACCTTCGAAGGCATGCCGACCACCATCACGCTCGGCCACTTCGCGGTCACCTTCAAGGTGCAGCTGCCGCCCGCGATCATCCCGTATCGCGACCTCCTGGAGCGTCACGCATCCGAGGCGCTGAAGGCGCAGTTGGCCGACCTGACGCTGACCGTCGACGCCAAAGACCGTGTGACTGGCGCGTTGCCACGCGAGGCCGGCCTCGAAGAGAACCTCGTCTCGGTGTTCAATCGCCTCGACACCGTCGCGGCCGTACGTGGCCTGCGCAAGTTCGCCCCGGGTGAGCTGCTCACGCGCGTCGACCGCGCCCGCTCGAGCGCCGATATCGACCAGATCCTGCTGCAGCTCACGCAGCACTTCCCCGACGCGCCCGAGACGCAGGACGCGATCGACCTCGCGGCCGAGCGCGAGCATGGCCATCCCGAGCGCGTTCGCGAGCGTGCCGCCCGTTGGATGGCGCGCGCCTAGCTGACCGCGCGGTCATCGTTTTCGTGCAGTGAGAAGTGGTTGGTTCTTGCGTGGCGTTCGCCGTTCCTGTTACGAGCGCGCGCCCCCTCAGACGGAGACCATCATGTCGTTCATGCGCACGCACCTCAACGCCTCGTCCATCGCCGCAGCGGCCCTTGCCGTGCTGGCTGTCACCGGTTGCGCCGACGCCCCGACCGTCGACGACGGGATCAACGAAGAGCCGAGCCTCGAAGCCGGCAAGGCCGATGGCGTCGAGTACGACAACTGGACCTTCTTCGAGATGACCGCGAACGACACGCGTCGCTGCATCTCGCCGCTATGCGGTGGCGTGTTCATCGGCCGCCCCAACCAGGCCAAGATCAAGTGCACCGACGGCACCTGGCAAAAGCAGTGCTACGTCGCCCAGTACGACTTCTCGGCGATCGCGTCGGGTGAAGAGGCAATCGGCCTGCAGAACGATGCGCGCTCCGACCGCCTCATCGTGCGGGGCGAGATCAAGAAGGGCTTCTACCCCGACTTCCCCGAGGTCGGCGTGCTCGCGGTGACCGAGGTCTACGTCGCCGCGACCGAGGTCAAGCCCAGCGGCATCTTCTACCGCGCTCACGACCTGGGCATCATGTGCATCACGTCGCCCTGCCCGGGCACCGAGCTGACGCGCTTGAACCGCAACGTCGAAGCGCTGTCGCGCGTCGCCGGTGTCGACTTCAGCAAGACCGGCGCCAGCGAAGAGCAGATCAACGCGGCGTGGGAGACGATGCGCGACACCAACATCATCGTCGCGGGCAAGCTCAAGAAGGTGACCGGCCTGGCCGGCAGCGCCAACACGCTGATCGCGTCCCAGTTCTTCGTGCGCTACGCCGCCACCGGTGCCGAAGGGCAGCGCTGTGGAGGCCGCAGCGGCGGTTGCCCGGATGGCTTCTTCTGCCAGTTCCCCGATGAGGTCTGCGGCAAGGCCGACGGCACCGGCGTCTGCGAGAAGACCCCCGAGGTGTGCACCGAGCAGTACGAGCCGGTCTGCGGCTGCGACGGCATCACCTACGGCAACGACTGCTTCCGCAAGGCGATGGGCGCGGGCTTCGGCACGCCGGGCGAGTGCAAGGTCGCGCGTGGCTGCCAGATCGGTGGTTGCGGCAGCGAGATCTGCAACAACGAAGGTGACGAGCCACAGATGTCGACGTGCATGGCTCGCGCTACCGACCGCTGCTACCAGGAGTTCGGCGTGTGCGAGCCCAACGGCATCGCGTGCGGCTGGACGCTGAGCCCCGAGTTGCAGACGTGCCTCGCTGCCGCTACCGGCAACTCCGACCAGAACTTCTGAGATTCGCTCGCGAATCCCTGGTTGCTATCGCCTCGCCACGGCTTCGCCTGCTCGGCGAACCTGACGACAACCCAGTAGACGAAACGGCCGGCTCACCCCGGCCGTTTTGCTTTGGAGTCCAGCTCGCGCTCGAGCCAACGCGCGGCGGCTTCGACCGCGAAGGCGCCACGGCGCGATGTGAACACATCGAAGGCGTGCTCGGCGCCGGGGATCTCGATGAAGGTCACGCGCTTCGGCAGCTCCTCGGCGCAGGTGTTCGCGAAGGCGCGTGCGCTCGCGATCGGCACCAGCGTGTCGAGCGCGCCGTGGATCAACAGCGCGGGTGGGGCGTGCTCGCCGAAGTGGTTCGCGGGCGAAGCGCTGCGATAGTCCGCCTCGGCGCGATGCCAAGGGCGCTTCATCACCAAGAGTCGCCAGAGTCTGCGCATCCCGCCGTGCCAGTGGGGTGCGCCTGCATCAGCGGGGTCGACCGCGGCGACGAGGTCGTAGATGCCATACCAGGACACGAGCGCCTGAACGCGCGTATTGGCCGCCTCGAAGCCGGGTTGCCATTCCGCGACGTCGGGCGAGAGCGCCGCCAACGTCGCAAGGTGCCCGCCCGCCGAGTTGCCCGAGAGCGCGATGCGCGCCGGGTCCGCGCCCCAGCTCGGGGCCATGCGGCGGGCCCACGCGAGCGCGCGCTTCACGTCGATGATGTGGTCGGGCCAGGTCGCCCACGGCGACAAGCGATATTGGATCGACACCGCGACCCAGCCCGCGCGCACGAGCCGTCGCATCAACAGGCGCCCCTGCCAGCGCCGAAAAGCCAAGACCCAGCCGCCGCCATGCACATACACGATGAGTGGGGTCGGCCCATCGCCGCGTGGGGTTCGCGGTCGATACAGGTCGGCCTTCAAGCGCTCGCCATCGCGAACGACATTGGCGACGCGCACAACCGCGCGATCGGAAAACCAGATCGGCAACACGAAGCGCCAGAGCGAGAGGTCGGTCGCAATCGGCTCACCGAAGGCACGGCCCAGCACTTCGCGCGTGCGCGTCGCCTGCCGCCACGACGCGACCGGCCCAGCCGCCGACACGAGCAAGAGCCCGAGCCCGACCCAGCCGAGCGGCTCGTTCAAGGCACCGCAGGCCATGAGCACCGCACCCAGCGCCGCGAACAGCGCGGCCGAATGCACCGGCAGCTCACCGCCGAGCCACGCCAACATGAACACCGCGGCCGCGAGCTCGCCCGGGCGACGCACCGGGTGATGCACATGCCACGCGCCCAGCGACGCTACGACCCCGACGATGAAGAGCGCGACAGGCACGGACCCAGGGTCGCGGAGTCGTGCGCGCGCGTCAACGTGCAGAAGGGCCCCTGCCCCATCCTGGCCCATCCTGGTCGGCCGCTTCGCGGGCTTCCCGAAGCCATGCTAAACCTCTGCGATGTCGTTGCAGCAGCTCCTCGCCTACGTGGCCCCCGAGCAGCGCGCCGAGGTCGAGCGTCGCTACGCCGCCTTCACGGCGGGCTCGCGCACGTTGGCCGACGAGCACATCGACAGCTTCGCGAAGGTCCTGAGCGAGCGCGGCCTGGTGTCGACCGATGGCCTGCACGAGTTCCTCACCTACCGCGCCCTGATGGTGAGCCCGTTCGACGCCGACGAACCAAGCGGCCCCCGGACCGAAGGCGCGCGCTACGAGCTGATGACGATCATCGGGCGCGGCGGCATGGGCGAGGTGTTCCTCGGCACCGAGCCGAACCTGAAGCGCACCGTCGCCATCAAGCGCCTGACGCTCGCCGCCGATGGCCGCCCCGACCCGACCGCCTATCGCCGCTTCGTCACCGAAGCGCAGGTCACGGCCCAGCTCGACCACCCCGCGATCATGCCGGTCTACGGCTTCGAGCGCGACGCCGATGGCACGCTCGCCTACGCGATGAAGTTCGTGCGCGGCGTGACGCTCGCGCAGTTCATCGATGAGACCGAGGCGCAGAGCAAAGCGCGCGGTCGACCCGATGCGACCCATTCGCTCAAGGCGCGCGTCGAGACGTTCGTGCCAATCTTGAACGCGCTCGCGTATGCGCATCGACGCGGCGTCATCCATCGCGACCTGAAGCCCGAGAACATCATGGTCGGGCGCTTTGGCGAAGTGCTCGTGATGGACTGGGGCATCGCCCGCCTCGTTGGTCCGCGGCCGCAAGCGGGCACGAGCCCCGAGGCGCCCGACACGACGACGCCGTTCGTAGCGATCGATCCCGGTGCGCGCGCAGCCCGCGCCGCCTCGCAAGGAGAGCGCGCGACGCGCACTGAAGATGCGATCACCACCAGCGACACCGCTCTCACCCGGGTCGGCGCGATCCTCGGCACGCCCGACTTCATGTCGCCCGAGCAGGCCCGCGGCGAGACGCTCGACGCCGCATCCGACCAATATGCGCTGGGCCTCATGCTGCAGGAGCTGGTCACCTTGCGCGCGGCGATCCCCGGCCGCGACTCGGATGCGATCCTCGAGCGCGCCAAGCGTGGCGAACATCTCGCTGTCACGGTCATCGGCGGTAGCAACGAGCCAGTGCCCCGCGAGCTGCGCTCGATCATCGCGAAGGCGACCGCGTTCGCGAAGGCCGACCGCTACCCCACCGTCGAGGCAATGGCGGACGACGTGCGCCACTTCCTGCGCGACGAGTCGGTCGCGGCCGATCCCGACTCGGGCCTGCGGCGCATGAAGCGTTGGATCGGTAACCATCGCGGGGCCGCGATGGCGGTAGGCCTCGGCCTGCTGATGCTGTTCGGCGCGGTGGCCGCCTTCATCCTCTGGCGCGGCGAGCTCGCGCTCGAAGCCGAACGCCAACAGGCCCACGAACGCGAGCGCACCATCGTGCAGCTCGGCGGTCAGGTCGACACGCGCAGCAAGCGCATGACCGAGCAGCTCCATGGCTACGAGATGTTGTTGAACGAGCTGGCGACCGCCGCGCGCATCTACTTGAGCGAGCCCGCGCCGCCCTCCGACGTCGTCGTCTACAGCTACCGCAAGGGCCACCGCGACCCGCCCGAGCTACCCGCCGACGCGATCGATTCGAAGATATATCGCCAGAAGACCAGCGTGCGACACGCCGACTTCACGGCCGCGCCCGAGGTCGATCGGCAGGCCGCGCGTGGCCTCATCGATCAGCTTGCGCGCCTAGAGCCCGTGTTGCGCTCGACGCTGCTCGCGAGCGCGGACAAGGCGCTCAACCTGCCGATCGACCAGGCCGAGACCTTGGTGCTGCAGACCGGCGTGCCGCTCGTGTGGAGCTACTTCGCCGCGGCCAACGGCTTGAGCATTGGCATGCCTGGCACGTGGCACTACGAGGACTCACCCGGCAGCGCCGGCTACGACCATCGCAAGGAAGGCTGGTACCTCGAGGCGCTCCGATACCGTGACATCTACTGGAGCACGGGCCCCGACGAGAACGGCCTCGGGCTCCTGCTCGGCGCGACGCAGGTGGTGCGCGACCGCGACGACAAGGTGCTCGGCGTGGCCGCCGTCGACCTCGCGATGCACCACCTCATCGACGCGTACCTCGAGATCCCCGAGCTCGCGCGGGCCGGTGCCGAAGCGCTGCTGATCGACCGCGCGGGCCGCGTGCAGGTGCGCTCGACCCAGAAGGAAGTCGCACGCTCGGCGCGCGTGTTCGTGCCGCTCGTCTACGAAGAACCGCTCGTCGTCGTGGGCATCAAGGCCGCCGATGTCGGCCACGTCGTCGTGCCCGATGGGCGCCTCGCGGTGTGGAGCGCGCTCGGTCGCGTCGGCCTGTTCTATGTCGTAATCGGACCCGAGGCGGCGCTCCTCGATGTCGTGCGCCAAGCCAATCCCAACTGAACCCGAGCAGACCCGCATGCAGCACATCGCCCCATTGTTCAACGGCCCCCTCGACATCGTCGGCGACGTGCACGGAGAGATCCGCGCGCTCGATGACCTGATGGAAGTGCTCGGCTACGACGCTGGCGTCCACCCCGACGGCCGCCGCCTCGTCTTCCTCGGCGACCTGTGCGACCGCGGTCCGGACAGCCCGGCCGTGATCGAGCGGGTGCAAGACCTGGTCGAACGTGACCTCGCCCAGTGCGTGCTCGGCAACCACGAGCTGAACCTGCTGCGCAACGCCTCGAAGGAAGGCAATCGCTGGTTCATCGACCCCGACCATCCCGAGCAGCGCGGCGACTTCTTCGCGAGCAAGCCGGCCCCACCGCACCGCAAAGCTGACTGGGCAACGTTCTTCGAGACCCTGCCGCTGGCCCTCGAGCGCGCGGATCTGCGCCTCGTGCACGCCGCCTGGCACGCGCCTTCGATCGCCATCCTGCGCGCAACCGATGCCCCGACGATACAGGTCTTCGACGAGTACGCGGCACGCTCGAAAGCCGACCTCTTCGAAAGTGGACTCGGCGCCGCCGCCGACAGCGAGCGGCTCGCTCACGCCGACGCCATCTTCGATTCGAAGAGGCCTGTGCCGCTATTGCGCAACCTGGGTCTGCGCGACGAGCACTTCCAGATGACCAACCCGCTCCGCATCGTCACCTCCGGCGTCGAGCGCGTCACCGACACGCCGTTTTGGGCCGGCGGCAAGTGGCGCATGTGCGACCGCGTGCGCTGGTGGAACGAGTACCACGACGACATCCCAGTCATCATCGGCCACTACTGGCGCATCGCCGGCGACCGCTCGGGCGAGAGCCTCAGCGACGGCAAGCCCGACATGTTCGACGGCGCGCGCTTCGGACAATGGCAGGGCGCGCGCGGCAACGTCTACTGCGTCGATTTTTCGGTCGGCGGTCGCTATCGCGAGCGCGCCCGCAACGTTCAGGAAAACTTCAAGACCCACCTGGCCGCGGTGCGCTGGCCCGAACGTGAGGTCGTCTTCGAGGACGGCCATCGCGCCAACCTGTGAGTCTTTAGTGCGCTTGGTGTCGCTCGCTGACCGCCTGCGCCAGCTCGAGTACCTTGGCGCGTAGCGTTGCGGGCTCGATGACCTCGCAGTAGCCACCCCACTCGAGCACGCGATGGGGCAGCTCGGCTCCCTCGGCCTCGAACACGATGTCGACCGCGCCGTCCTCGCGCTCTTCGATCTTCTGGTCCTGCATCCACGTCCGCTCCAACGCGAACGCCTTGGACTGCGCCGGAAACCTGAGCCGGACCTGCTCGGGCTTGCCCTTGCCGGAGTGCAGCCCGAAGCGTTTGCGCAGGTGCACCGCAGGGTTCCACTTGCTGGGGATCGGATATTCGAAGGGCTCATCGGCATGCTCGACGAGATTGACGATGCGGTCGACCGACAGCGGCCCGATCTTGTCATTGTCGAATATGACAAACACGTAGAGGCCGCGCCGATAGATCGCCAAAGTCAGTGGCCGCACCCGCGCGTGCTTGCGCAGCGGCTTGGCCGGTGATTGGTAGTCGAGCGTCACGCGATAAGAGAAGGCGATCGACTGCACCAGCTCTGTCACCAGCTTGCCGCGATCGGCGTAGTCTTTCGACGGCTCCTGGATGAGATGAAAGCGTCGCAATAGCTCGCTGTCCGAGGTCTCTACCCCACCAGCGACCGATGCGAGCTCGTGCTCCATCTTGGCCATCGCGCTGCCGATGTCGCTCGCCCCGAGCAGCGGCTCGAGGACCTCCTTGCCGAGCAGCAGCGCGAGTCGCTCGTCGAGCTTCACCTCGAGGCCGGTCATGCGCCACGACTGCTCGAGCGTCCAGGTTCGCTCCGGATCGCGCGTGTCCTCTTCGGGCACCGCCGACAGCGGCACCCCATGCTCGGCCAGCGCCGCGAAGTCGTCGCGCACCTTGCGGCGGTCGGCCCCACCGAGATAGTTCGACGCGTCCGCGGTCTGCGCGAACCCCCTGCGCATCAAGTACGCGAGCAACTTCAGCCGGCGAACCCAGGCATCGCTCATAGGACCTCACCGTGACGAGAGTTCGACCGCGTGCGTCGTACGCGACGCGGGACGACTCTAGCACGACGGTCCGCTGCGACGTGGGGCACGTCGCGAGATCAGGTCGGGTTGCACGTGGCAGTGCGGGCGTGCGATCGGCTGCGCGAGGCGGAGCCGCGATCGAAACGCCGGATCAGTGTGAGAGGTCGCTCGCGGCTGGGCAGTAGCGAGTAGGGCGGGCGGTCTCGCGGGTCTTTGGCGGGTTCTCTCGGGCGTCGGCGGGCAGCGCCTCGGTCTCTTCGGTCGGGTCCTCGAGCCGACGGTCGAGCCCCATGAAGTGGCGCAGAAAGCGCCCACGAAGGAGCTCGTCGGGGGTGTAGTCGCGCAAGTGCATCTCCATTTCGTCATCCTCGGGTCGCGTAGACGATGCGGCCGTGGCGAGCTGTGATCGGAAGCCGGGCGCTGTCCTCGGTTTCGAGCGCGCGGATGTCTGAACTGTGCGCACAGGCGAAGCCATCTTGCCGTCAGGCCCCGCCAATTGTAACCAAGCCCCTGCCGCCAACGGCCTCACAGCCGCTCTGCAGGCGGCTCCGAAGGCATCGACCGAGAGTCGGGAAGCGGCGCAGCGAACATCTGCGCGGCCGCCTTGACATTGCCGCCCTTACGATTGTCGCGCGCTGAAACGAATCAGTGTATCAACCTGCGACCAACGACCCGGAACGGGGTGCCTCCTTGTCCGCACTGCAACGTAGCCTGCTCCTGTTCTCGGTCACCAGCGCCGTGGCCGTGCCGCTCTCGGTGCCCGCACTGGCGGCTCCGCCAGACGACGGTATCGATGTGCAACAGTTCCGACCGGGCGGTGGCGCCTCGGACTACCTGCACGTGCTCGGCGGCTTCATGGCGCCGCACACCGGCTTCACGCTGAACGCGGTCTACGACCACGCGAACGTCGTGCTGCTCACCGATCGTAAAGGAACGGGCTTCAAGTCCGGTATCGTCGACGGCCAGGACACGATGACGCTGGCCGGCTCGTTCGGTCTGTGGGAGCGGCTCGAGCTCGGCCTCGCGCTGCCGCTCGTGCTCTCGCAGAAGACGGGCCCATCCTACTCGCTGCTGTATCCCGGACAGGCGCCGCCTGACGGCTTCGTGCTCGGCGACCTGCGCTTCACGCCCAAGGTCAAGATCGTCGACGGCGGCCGCCAGTTCGCGCTCGCGCTCGCGGTGCCATTGTCGTTCCCGACAGGCGGCAGCTTCGCTGGCTTCGGCAGCCTCTCGGTCGAGCCGCGCATCGTGCTCGACTGGAACCCGGCCTACTACTTCCGCCTCACGCTGAACGCCGGTGGGCGCTTCCGTGAGACGACCCAGTCGGGCAGCCTCGACCTCGGTGGTGAGGTGACCTGGGGCCTTGGAATGAAGCTGTCGTTCTTCCTCGGCGACCAGCTCTTCTCGGTACTCACGACCTTCTCGGGGTCGTTCGAGCTGCCCGACCAGCCGCTCGAAGACCCGCCGTTCGAGTTCCTCGGCGGCCTCGAGTGGCGCGGCGTGAAAGACCTCGCGGTGTATGCCGCGGCCGGCGCTGGCATCACCCGTGGCTACGGCTCGCCCGACGTGCGCGCGGTGCTCGGCATCCGCTATGGCGGCTACCGCGACTGCCCCTATGGCGAAGAAGACCTCGACGGCTTCGAGGACAACGACGCCTGCGCCGACCTCGACAACGACAAGGACGGCATCCCCGACATCGCGGACATGTGCCCGAACGAGCCGGAGACCCCGAACAAGTGGGACGACACGGACGGTTGCCCGGACGAGGCGCTCGCCTTCAACACGACCCTCGACGGCATGGAAGATCCGGCCGCGCTATCGCGTGACGACGACGGCGACAGCATCCCCAACGCGTTCGATCACTGCCCCGACCTCGCCGAGGACTACGACGGCTACGAGGACGGCGATGGCTGCCCCGAACCCGACAATGACAGCGACGGCGTGCTCGACGTCGCCGACCGCTGCCCGCTCCTGGCCGAGGTCAAGAACGGCTTCGAGGACGACGATGGCTGCCCCGACGTACCGACCGGCCCGGTGCGCATCGACGACCTCGCGCGCCAGATCACAATTACCGACAAGATCTACTTCGATACCGGCAAGGCGACCATCCAGGAGCGCAGCTTCACCCTCCTCGACGCGATCGCCGCGCTGCTCGTCGCGCGCGACGACATCAAGCGCTTGCGCATCGAGGGTCACACGGACGACGTCGGACCGGCCGAGATGAACAAGCGGTTAAGTTCGGATCGGGCCTCCTCGGTGGCTTCCTACTTGAGCGAGAAGGGTGTCGCGGCCGACCGCCTCGAAGCACTCGGTGTTGGCGAAGAGGCGCCGATCGACAACAATAAGACGCCCAAGGGCCGCGCGAACAACCGTCGCGTCGAGTTCGAGATCGTCGAGTACAACGACAGTACGCCGCAGCCGCTCGACAGGGTTCCTGTCCCCATCCCGGAGTGAGCCCGACCATGAACAAGCATCATTCTCAACTCAGTGCTGGTGGGCTCTTGCTCGCGCTGTTCGTGTCCGCTTCGGCCCATGCCGCCCCGAGCCCATGTGGCGGCATCAAGATCGGCGAGGGTGCGCTGAGCTTCGGCGAGCGCTTCACGCTCGACGCCGCCAAGAGCCCCGAGGGTGAGACCTGCATCAAGGCCGTCGCGGCCGAGCTGGCGAAGATGCCGGCGCTGCAGACCGTGACCATCGCGGCGCGCGTGCCCAACGACAAGGCGATGCGTGACAAGGGCATGGCGGTCGCCAACCTCGTCGCCGATCTCCTCGCCGCCAATGGCATCGCGCGCAGCATGGTCTCGACCGTCGTGCCGATGGCCCGCCCGGACGAGAAGGACGCGATCTACGTCGCCTTCGTCGAGCGTCGCTCGGCCCGCTCGGTGGCGCAGCTCCAGACCGTCTCGGGGCGCGTGTTCGCGGGCCACCAGCTCGGCCAGCTGCGCGACGCAGGCCCCGGCATGTTGTTGTCGGGCAGCGACTACCTCGAGACCGGCAAGGGCTCGGTCGCGTTGCTCAAGCTGCTCGACGAGTCCCACGTGTACCTCTTCGAGAACAGCGCCTTGCGCGTCGGCCAGGTCGACATCGACGCCAGTGGTCGCCGCAACGTGCAGGTGCACATGCTGCGCGGCGAGGCAGCCGTGTTCGCGTCCGAGCGTGACGGCCCGTTCTACATCGTCACCGGCAACGCCATCGCAGGTGTGCGCGGGACCGTGTTCCGCATCGCGCAGCCCGAGGCGAACAAGAGTCGCGTCGAGACGCTCGGCGGCACCGTCACATTTGGTGGTCGCAACGCGAACATCTTCGTGCCCGAGGGCAAGGGCTCGCGCGTCGACCACAAGGGCACGCCCGAGGAGCCGCGCCCGCTGCTCGTCTCGCCGAGCCCGGTGTGGCCGCTCATGGGGCGCGCTTCGGAAGGCGACCTGTTGCGCTGGGAGCCCGTGGCCGAGGCGAATAAGTATCGCATCGAGATCGCGCGCAATGCGCAGTTCACCGAGGGCTGGACCGCAATCGAGTCGAACATCGAGCGGGTGCCGGTGCCCGAGACGCTGAGCGCGGGCAAGTGGTTCTGGCGCGTGACCGCGCTCGATGTCGACGGCTTCGTCGGCTTTCCGTCGAAGATCTACGCGTTCACCGTACCGACCGCCGGACCCTGAGCTTGCGCTTCGTCAATCGGGCGGTGCTCGGCGCGCTGGCATGTGCTTCGCTCGGCTGTGACGAGTCCGGACGCAAGCTACCCGAGCTGACCGCGGATGCGCAGCTCGCTGATGTCCCTGATGTCGCAGAACTCGACGCAGGCGCCGACGTCGCCAGCGAAGAGCTGCCGGGTGAGCCAATCCTCGCAGAACCGCAGCGCTCGGGTGACCCAGCCAAGGGCTTCGCGACCCTCGCGGGCGGCGACTACGTCGGTTGTGGTGTACCGGCCGAGCTGTATCCGGCGGCCGAGCAGGCCGGCATGTTCGGCGACGAGCCGAAGCTGCCCGGCCGCGACAGCGACCTCCCCTACTACCTGTCGCAGTTTGTGACCGGCTCGGGGGTCGAGGTCGTCGGGCCCAACTGCTTTACGTGTCACGCGGGCGAGGTCGCTGGAGAACTCGTCCTCGGGGCGCCCGGCATCGATCTCGACTTCGGCGGATTCGCGAGCCAGATCGCAGGCTTCCAGTCGCAAATAGTGTTGCTCGAGGACCTCCTCGCGCCGGCCAGCTACGCCGAGCTGAACCGCTTCGCCAGCCGCCTCGCGATCGTCGCGCCGTGGGTGCAGACCGCGGTCGCTGGCACCAACCCGGCCGACAACCTCGCGGGCATCCTGTTCTCGCATCGCGACCGCGACACGCTCGAGTGGCTCGACGAGCCGCTGCTCGAGCCGCCCGCACAGGTCGTGGTGCCGGTCGACGTGCCACCGCTGTGGCGCATGAAGAAGAAGAACGCGATGTTCTACGCGGCCGCGGGAAGAGGCGATCATGCGCGCATCATGATGACCACCTCGACCCTGTGCGTCGACTCGCGCGCCGAGGCCGAGGCGATCGACGCGACCTTCGGCGACGTGCGCGCGTGGATCACCTCGCTCGAGGCGCCGCGTTGGCCCGAAGACAAGCTCGGCGCGATCGATCAGACCCTGGCCGCCGAGGGCAAGACTGTGTTCGTCGCGACCTGTTCGAAGTGCCACGGCACCTATCAGGACGGCGGTGGCGACGCGGCCGACACCTACCCCAACCTGTGGGTGCGGGCCGACGACGTGAACACCGACGCGGCCCTGGCGCTCGGCGCGACACACGCAGCAGAGAGATTTGTCGTCTGGTTCAACGAGTCCTTCTACGGCGAGACCGCCTACCTCGCCCCGAAGCCCGGCTACGTGCCACCGCCGCTCGACGGCATCTGGGCGACAGCGCCGTTCCTCCACAATGGCTCCATCCCGACCCTGACAGCGCTCCTCGACTCACGCCTGCGCCCGGGCTACTGGCGCCGCACCCGCAACTGGGACGAGGACAACGTCGGCCTCGGCTTCACGAAGAGCGATGTCGGCCACGCCGGTATGAGCGCGGAAGCGGCGCGCGCGGTCTACGACACGACCCTCATGGGGCATGGCAACGGAGGACACTTCTACGGCGACCCGTTGAGTGATACGGAGCGTCGAGCGCTCCTCGAGTACTTGAAGACGCTCTGAGGCAATCATGGCGAAGGCAACGCTCGAATCGATCCGCACGCTGAGCGACAAGCTGCACAACCGCTGGACGCGCGAGTTCGCAGGCAAGCCGCGGCACACACGCAACCTCGGCGAGCTCGAGAAGCTGCTCGAGAAGGCCGCCGGCCTGACCCACAAGGCCAAGGGCATCCCCGGCGAGAAGGGCGACGCCCTCGAGAAGGTCGTGGTCGAGCGTTGGAAGCTCTATCGGGGCGAGCGCGACGCGATCGCGGAGTCGCAGTACGACCGTCCCGTGGTCGGCGAGATCCACGACCTCGGTCAGCGCATCGAGCGTGCGCTCGCGGTCTGGCGCCGCCACTACGCTGGGCGTGACCGGCGCACACGCGACCTGCCGCGCCTCGATGAGGTCATCCAGATCCTGTCAGTCGCGGTGCCGCGCCTCGAGTCGCTGCAAGAACACCCCGAGGTCCGCAGGGAGAGCCTCGAGGGTCTGCGCGGTCAGGTCGAAGTCCTGCGCGACGAGCGGGGCGAAATCGAGAAGCTGCGGCGCGGTTCCGATGCGAGCCAGCGCAACGTGAGCATCCTGGCCGAGGCGCAGTCGGCACTCGACCAATACCGCGTGCACTTCGCGCGTCAGCCACGCGCGACCTGCACCCCTGCCCGCCTCGAGCGAATCATCAACATGATGACGAACGCTCTCGCAGAGCTCCGCGCGCTGCCGGTGCCGGCCGAGGCCGAGGCGGCCGAGGCGCTCACGAAGAACCAGGCACTCCTCGATAGCCACCTCGCCGCCTGGAAGACCGAGCTGCCGCTGCTCATCGCGGCGAAAGAAGGGATCCAGCCGCGCGACCTGACCAACCAGCTCGGCGCGGTCGCCAACCAGCTCTTCCAGACCTACCAGCGCGAGTTCGCCGGCAAGGAGCGCTCGACGCGCAACCTGCAGCTGCTCTCGGACCTCTGCGATCGGCTGACCGAGGTGGGCGAGCTGATGACGCAACACGACACGGCGACGCGCGAGGCGATCAACCGCAAGAACGTGCCCATCATCGACGACCGCCTGCGCCGCTACGAGGCGGAGTGGGTCGAGATCGGCAAGGCCAAGGCGGCCCTGACGCAGGCCGCCGGCTCGCCGACCGCGATCGCGGGACCCATCGCGCAGGCTGCGCAGGCCGCGGCGAAGGCGCCGGTCAAGCCAAAGGTGACGCTGCCGGGCATCACCATCGCGGACAAGAAGCCCTCGTGATTTGTCGCGCCAGTGTTCTGGACGGATGAGCGCCGGCTGATACGGTCACCCGCATGAGCGACTTTCTGCGGTCACTCGCTTTCTGGCGGACAATCCCCCGCGCGCCTGAAGCTGCGCGCCTGTCGCCGGTCCAGCGCGACGCGCGCCTGGCGCCGCTGATGAAGGTGCCGGCCGGACGGGCCCGCATGCCCGACGGACGCGCACGACTGGTGCTGGGCTTCGCATTGGATGTGCGCCCGGTGAGCAACGCGGACTGGCTGCTGTTCACGCAGGCGACCCGCGCCGACAAGCCGCCCTGGATGTATCGCCCCGGCTGGGAGGCGCCCGACCAACCGGTCGTGGGCATCACCCAGGCCGAGGCGGAGGCCTTCGCGCGCTGGGCGAAGAAGCGCCTGCCGACCGAAGCGCAGTGGCAGCGCGCCGTCGGCAACGCGACCTATCCGTGGGGCGACCACAAGCCGAGCCCGGCACACGCGGTCTATGCTCGCAACCCGGGCAAGGGCCGCCTGCCTGCGACCCCCGAAGCGGGACTACGACCACTCGGCATCGGACCGTTCGGCCACCACGACCTGGTCGGCAATGTGTGGGAACGACTGCGAGGTAGCATCGCGCGCGGGGGCTTCTGGGGCGCCGCCGATCCACGCAGTGAGCTGCGCATCGCGCTCGGCAGTAACGAACGATCGGCCGGCGTCGGGCTGCGCTGCTGCCGTTAGGGCTTCGTGCACGCCAGCAGCTGCCGGAACGGCAGGCCCGAAGTCGCAGTGGCACCCGCCAGCGTCGCGTCGTGAGTGCCCGGCGCGGCACCATCCTGATTGGGACCGTTGGCCGCGGCGATGTTCTTCTGCGACAGCGACAGCTGCAGCGTGAACGTGTGGCGATGTGTGCGGTCCTCGCGGTCGCGCAGCGGGCTGCCGACGACGACGTGCACATCACCGCCGGTCGCGGCGCCGACGATGATTCGACCGCGCGCGAACTCGAGCGGATTCCAGCCGACCGGGCAGCTGTCGTCGTTGGCGAACAACACGATCCCGGGCGGCGCGGTGTCGGCGGTCGGCGCAGGCACGGCGGGGTCGGCCAACATGCACTGCAGCTCGCCGCGCCACGGGAACGTGGTCGAGTCGTTGTTGGTCTGTGCGGACGACGGGTAGTCGACGAGCGGGTCGGACGACGACGCGAAGTCGGGCGAACAGCACCCACTCGCGAGCGCTACGCCATGGCTGTCGACCGCGAAGAAGCCGTTGACGCCATGCGTGTGCGAGGCGCGCGCGGACAAGCCCGGCGGGGCACCGAAGGTCGCACCGGTGGTGCCGTCGGTGGGAGTCGCAACGACCAGGCGCAGGCTGCCTTCGTCGCTCGCGACCCAGTCCGCACCGCAGCCCAGCGCTGCATCAGCGAACACGAACACGCCGGCCGGCGCGACGCCGAGCACGTGGTCCGAGGTCTTCTTGCAGGCGAGCAACTGGACATAGGGAAGGCCGAGTGAAACCGCGTCGGAGCTGCCGGTGACGGCGACCGTGCCCGGGTTCGCCAGCCCATTGCCGCCACCCGCGACGCCGACGAAGCGCTGCGTTCCGATGTTGGCGGTGCCCGCGATCGAATGCGCGTGCGTCGGATTGGCACCACTGAGGTAGGGCGTGCCATCTTCGATGACGCCCTTGTCGGGGCCGAGCGGACCGAGCGGGACCAGCGTGCGGCCGGTCGCGGGCGCGTACTGTTCCCAGCCACCCGGGCAACGCAGCGCATCGAACCACGCGATGCTGCCGGGCGGCATGCCGTCGCCTGCGACGCACTGGACCGCGTCGACCTCGGGCGGCAGGCCGTCGACATCGCTCGCGACCGCCTCGCAAGCGCTGCCGGAGCCACAAGGCGTGCCTTCGAGCAAGGCCCGCGAGACGCAGCCGAGCACGGCATCGCAGCCGAGGTTCTGGTAGCACACGGGCACGTCGTCGCACGCGCGCACGATGCCGCCGGTGCATGTGCCGAGCGTGCACTGCTCGTCGGTCGTGCACGGGTCGCCGTCATCGCAGGGTCCGCCGGTCAGCGACGTGAGCCCGTTCGGGTTGATGTCGGGCGCGCAGATGCGGCACTCGGCCGGCCCGTTACCGGACTCGACGCACGCGCCGGCGACCTTGCAGAAGCCGGCCTTGACGTTGTGTACGCACACACCGTCGGGCCCGCAGACGTCGTTGGTGCAGGCGAGCAGGTCGTCGCAGTCACCGCAGTCGATCTCGACGTCAGGGACAACCTCGACCTCGGGCTTCACATCTTCCACGACCTCGGCTCGCGTCTCCTCGATCGCCGTGTCGACCTCGGGTGCCGCGTCGACCTCCTCGCTGACGTCGTCGACTTCGAACAAGCTCTCAGCCACGTCGGGCGCGTCGTCGTCGTCCTGCACGAGGCCGACCCGCTCGTCGCCGCCGCAGCCCGCGATGAAGCCCAGCCCGACCTGCAGCGCAAACACCAGACCGATAGCCAGCTTGTCGAGCACATGACCTCCGAGGCGTCGTCATGTGGCCCGCGACGCGACCACGACGACCCGGTATCAAACCACGCCGCTGCTAGTCCTGGAAGCGCAGGTTCAGCTCGAGCCCGACGTCGCCCGAGTCGCCACCGCGACCGAGGATCGACAGATAGCGTGTGAGCCGATACTCGAGCGAGGCCGAGTTCTCGTCCTCGTCTTCTGCCGCGGACAAGTCGAGGTAGTAGTACAGGGTCAAGTTCTCGGCGAGGCGCTTACCGACCGTCAGCCGTGAGTCGGCCGGGTTGGCCGAGCGCGCCTCGATACGCAACACATCGAGCGCCAGGCGCTGCTGGAAGTCGCGCGCGAACTGCAGCGTCGCCATGCCCATCACCGCCGTGAAGAGCTGCGCCGAGACCGCGTCGCCGACCCCTTCACCGCCGCCGGCCGGCACACCGAGCGCGATGACCGACAAGATGTTCGTCTCGTCCATGGCGGGGGTCGACGAGAACTTGAGGCGCGGCTGGGTCGGCGTGCCCGTCACGCGCACGACGACCTCGGAGTCGACCGTCGTGACGAGGCCGATCGACTCTAGTTTGATGTGCGCGATGTTGTAGCGTGCGGTGAAAAAGAGCTGTGGATCCGAGGTCATGTCGCCCGTGAAGACGACCTTCGATTCCTCGTCCACGGTGAAGTCGCGGCCGTACAACATGACCCGCTCGCTCGGCACGTCGATGGTGCCGACCAGGCCCAGCTCGCCGCCGGCCGTACGGATCCGCAGATCGCCACTGGGATACAAGAGCGCCCGCACCTCGCCATAGAGCTGGGTCAGGCTCGGCTCGAGGCGCGTCGACTTCTTCGGGATCGCCACGTCGATGTCGATCAGGATCCCGGTCTTGTAGGGATTGCGCACGGCCCGCACCGGCGGCGGCACGGGCGGCCCACGCACGATCGTCACGTCGAGCGGGTTGCCGATCGGTCGCACCGTCTTCGACGTGAGCTTCGGCGCCAATACCGCCTCGACCACCGACAGCTTGCCGCGCAGCTCGGGCTCCGACAAGGTGCCCGCCAGCTTCAGCTCGCCGTCGACCCGCGCCTTCATGTCCCTCTTCGACAGCGCAGGGAAGTCGCGCAAGCCGATGCACCCTTCGAGCGTCATCGTCTTCGGATCGAGCGACGGGATCGTTCCATTGATCGCCACCGCGAGGTAGCCGAGCTTCTGGAAGTCGGGCGTGCCTTCGGCCGCGTCGGGGTCGCGTGCAGGCGGCACGACACCACAGCGCGACATCGGCTCGACCGAGGTCGTGCGCGTCTCGTCGTAGATCTCACCGACGGTGACCTTCCACCTGGTGCCCTCGGAGAACTCGACGGTCACCGTCGCGAAGTCGTAGTTCCAGCCAAGCGGCGCCACCACCAGCGGTTGGAACTGCGCGGTGAGGCTCTGGGCGAAGCGCGGGTGGCTGACCGTACCGGAGATGAGCAGCTCCCCGCCGAGCTGCCCACCGGAGATGCCGAGGATGTCGCGGAACGACGAGGCGAACCCTTCGACACGGAACTCGTTGGCGACGACCTTGCCCTCGATGCCGATGTCGGAGAACACGAGCTTGCCGCCCGGTGGATTCAAGAACTGCTTCAACCCCGCCTTGAGCTTGGCCTGGATGACCATGGTCGGTGGCACCGATCGCACATCCTGGATCATCGCCATGTTCAGCGTGATCTCGTCCGGGCCGACCAACACCGCGAGCCGCACGTCGTCGGCCGCGTTGCGCCGCAGCACCGTCGAGTCGGTCGTCGCGGGCGCAGGGACCCCTTTGGGCGTCACCGTGCGCACGCGTGCCGATACGTTCGCGACGAGCCCCCGCGGCGAGCCCTTGGCCGTCACGTCGAGCATCACGCGCCCGTCGGGGAACATCTGCACGGCGATGTCGCCGATGCTCTGGTTGAGCTCCCAGAAGTCGAACGACGGGATGTCGGCACTGTGCACATCGACGACGAGCTTCGGGTTATCGAGCAGCTCCTTCGCGCTGGACGGATTGGTCAGCAGCTTGCCCAGGTCGGGCAGCGCCAGTGAACCATCGATCAGCGTTTCGCCATCGGGTCGCGACGCGGCGAAGTAGACGTCCACGACGTCGTCCTTGGTGCTGATGGTCATGCTGGCGCCGACGTCGACCGGGCTCGCCTCAGGCGAGGTCAGCGTGGCGGTGCCGACGATGATCGGGTGTCTCAGGGTGCCGGCCAGCGTCAGGTCGAGCTCGGCGGCGAGGTCGGCGAGGTTGTCGGGAGCGATCACATAGAGCGGCGTGTCGGAGATCACGAAGCGCGGCAGGTCGACGTCGACCGAGAACTCCTTCGTCTCGAGCTCGCCGAGCATCCAGCCGACCGGGTCACTCTTGCGGATGGCGCGTGCGATCCCGAAGGGAAGCTCGATATCGATCTGGGCCTGGGTGCGACGCTCGCTGTCGGCCAACTCCATGCGGAACGTGGACGCGTCGCCGCGCGCCGAACCCTCGAACGTGAGGCTGCCGTTCTTCCAGCGACCGACGTCGAGCGGCGCACCGACGAAGGTCGTGTAGAGCTTCGGATCGGCCGGCGTGCCATCGACCAGCAGGTCGAATCGGAACTTGCCGTCGAGCCCCTCGACACCCGCTTGCTGCCGCAGTTGGTCGCCCGTAGGCGTGCCGGTCTTCGACAGTTCGTCGGCCCACGCGAAGATCTCGGACATGTCCGACTCGTCGACCGCGGCGGCGATCTTGAACGGCTCGGTGTCCCTCCACTCGAGGCCGAATGGCGCCAGCGACAGGTGCGCGGGCAACGTCGCGCCGAGCGACAAGTTGCCGCCCTCGTGCCACTGCAGCGCGGCCAGGAGCCTCACGCCAGCGTCGTCCACGTGCAGGTCGACCTTGGCGCCAGCGCCCTTGCGGTCGCCCCACTCGAGGCGCTCCAACGCGAGCGTGGCGACGATCGTCGGACGCGCCAACGTGCCGGTCAGGCTGAACGACATGCCGAGCGAGCCACCGAGCTCTTTCGGGATCGCCGCTGGTGGTGCAATGCCGGCCCAGCCGAACGCATCCTGCATCAGCAGCGCCCACTCCGGGATCGCCAGCGCGCCGGCATCGACCGTCGCCTCGATCGCGCCATCGCGCGGCCGGAAGCGACCACTGACGACCAGCGCACCCGACATGCGCGAGGGTCGCACGACCAGCTCGGCCAGCGTTATCCAGCCATCGCTGCCGTAGCGCGCGTCCTTCAGGACCAGCAGGCTCGCGAGGTCACCGAGGCGCCCGACCTGCAGCGACTCGAGCGTCACGTCGAGCCCGCGCCGCCTGCCCGGAATGGTCGCGGTCCCGACGAACTGCACGACCAGCACGTCGACGGGCTTGCCGTCTTTGTCCTTCTCGCCCTTCTTGCCGCGCGTCGCCGAGCCGCGATAGGCGACCCTGCCGTCCGGCGTCGCGCTCGCGTCGATGTGCACCTGATCGATGCGGCGACCTTCGGGCAGGACCAGGCCGCCCACATCGATGCGCGCGTCGCCGGCGATAGCCGTCGTCGCCGGATTGAACGACATGTCGACATCGACCGTGGCCACATCGACGTTCGCCTCGGGCGACGCCACGCCCGTCACCTTCACGAGCCCTTGCACCTCGATCGGCCCCGTCGGCCCGCGCGGCATCGCCACCAGCAGATCGTCGAACTTGATCTCCTCGACGCTGCGCGTGCCCTGGCTCGGTCCAATGACATCGCCCGAGACACGCGCGCTGATGGGCCCGCCTACCGGTGCCCCGTCGGCCCCCGGCCCGACCCACGCGTCGACCAGGATCTCCGCGCTCTTGGCGCCGCCGTTGATGCCGCCACCGAGGAACAGCTTGCCGGTGCGTGTGACGCCGCGTACGCGCATGCCGTCGCGCTCGTTGGTGATGTCGAAGTCGCCTGTCGACGACGCGACGCGTTGCTCGCCGAGATCGACGCCGGTCGCGCGCCAGCCGATGTGCCCACTCGGCTTGATCTTGTCGCTGCCGATGCCCTCGATGACGAGGTTCAACGGCAGCTCGAGCGTGGCGACCGTCATCTTGTCCCAGCGCAGGCCGGCGGCCTTCACACGGCCTTCGACCTCGGCCGCGCCATCGCTGCGCGCACGCACGTCGAAGCCGACGTCGAGCTTCTCGATACCGCCGAGATCGAAGCCGAGATCGACACCCGCGAGGTCGACACGACCACTCGGCGCCCCGACGCCCAACCACTGCACATTGACGCTGCCCGCGAGGTGCGGTGCACCGATGATCTTATCGGCCGCCACCAGGCGCCCGCTCGCCGACGCATCGAAGCTCGCCGCGGCGGCGATGCGCGGCATCCCGACCAGCGGCAAGGCGAGCGTACCGTGGGCGTAGAAGACCGCGATCTCACCGAGGATTTCGGGCTCGCCCGCGATCGCCAACCACGGCTGCAGGTCCAGCGACTCGGCCTCGAGCTCGAGCTCGAACGTGCTCGCGCCGTCGCGCGGATCGTTCTCGATGCGCGTGAGCACAACCGTCAGCGCGCCATCGTCGTGCGGGGCACGCTCATTCACCGTCAGCTCGACGCGCATGGTGCCGTCCTCGGAGAGTGGCGTACCCTTGCCGAATGCCTCCACGCGGATATCCGCGCGCGCCGATCGCACCTGCGTCGGGAGCTGCTCACGCAAGGCGGGAGGCGGCACGACATCGAGCAGCTCGACCGTCGTCGCCCAGTCGAGCAGGCGCAACGTCTCGTCGTCCGGCGTACGCAGTGTCGCCGCTGCTTCGACCAACGCGAGGCCATAGGGCGTGTCGATCGCCAGCTCGACGGTCGCCTCGCCACTGCGGTCGAGCGTCGCGTGACCGCGCCCCTGCAAGTCGCTGGTCGCCAGCGGGTCCTCGCTACCATCGCTGTTCTTCGCGACCAGCAAGCCCCGCACGCTCGCCGGCAAGCGGTCGAGCGCCACCCTCAGATCGGTGATGTCGACGTCGACGACCATCGGCGCCTCGAGCCCGACCACACCCTCGAGCGCTATCGCGTGCTCGCCCGCCAGCACCTCGAGGGTATCGAGCCGCAGCGTGTCGCCAACCAGGCCGCCACTCGTGCGCACCGTCAGGAGCCCAGCGGGCGCGCTCGGGTCGCCGCCACCGAGCATCTCGACGAGCTCAGACGTGCCGACCGCGCGACCTCGCAGCTCGACCTTGGGCCAGCGCAGGCCTTCAGGCCCGACACCCAACGACAGGTCGAGCTGGAGATCCTCGAGCGACACATCCTCGCCAGGCACGACCGAGTCGATGCGCCCGTCCGCGAGGTGGACCTTCTCGAACACGAGGATCCAGGGCGACGGCGTGTCGTCGGTCGATGGCGTGCGTGGCTCGAACGCGCGCAAGAGCGCTATGCGATTCTGGTCGTCGAAGATGTCGACGAAGGGCTTGGTGACCCGCACGTTCGACAAGTGGACCCGTGACGCGAGCAACCCGAGCGGCTCGAAGTCGGCCGTCAACCGATCGACGCTCAGGACCAGCTTGCCCTCGGGATCGTACGCGCGCACCCCGACCAGCTCCGCCTCGAACGGTAGGAACCCATCCAGCTCGTCGAGCTCGATCCGACCCCGGAACGTGCCGTTCAGGACGTCGAGCACGATGCCCTTCACCAGCGACTTGCCGGGCGATGTCTGCAGGAATCCGAAGACCAACAGCCCCAGCAGCAGCACGACGCCGACGGTCCACAGCAGCGTCTTCAGGATGCCGCGCAGCACGCGGAAGCGCTTCGCGGCCGCCATCAGAACGCCTGGCCGAGCGAGAAGTGCAGCTGGGTCGCGCGGTTCTCGCCTAGCAGAAAGCCGAGGTCGAAGCGGATCGGACCGACCGGCAGGTCGTAGCGAAAGCCCGGGCCAGTCGCGACGTACAGGTCAGCAAGGTCGAAGCCGCCGACGCTCCAGACGCGCCCGACGTCGGCGAACCACACGAGCCCGATGCCGCCGCGCAGGTGGAAGCGCAGCTCGAAGTTCGACTCGATGACGTAGTTGCCGCCGATGTAAGTGCGCTCGGTCGGGAGGTCCTGGCACTTCGGATTGTTCAGGTAGCTGCCACCGCCATCGGGCTCGGCGCACACGTAGTCGCCGATGCGATCGGTCGCGAAGCCACGCATGCTGGTGGCGCCACCCGACTTGAAGCGCGCCGGCTGTGGCGTGCCCTTGTCCGCCTCGAAGAAGTTCATGCCGACCTTCAGGCGCGCGGCCAGCGTCAGCCACTTCAAGAAGCGCGGCGTCCAGTAGCCGCGCATGTCGCCGAGGAGGCGCGTGTAGGGCACGTCGCTGCCCGAGTACGTGCCCGACGCGTTCAAGGAAAGGGACGTGAAGAAGCCGTTGCGCGCATCGAGCGGCGAGTCACGCAGGTCCAGCACGAGGGCCACGTCGATCCACGCGAGGAAGTCCTGCTTCTCGAAGCGCAGCGCTGCCGTCTTGATCAGGTAGTCCTGCTGCTCGGCGCGCTCCGCAGAGGACAAGCCCGACAACGCGAACGTACCGAAGTAGTTGAAGAACGAGATGTTGTAGCCGATGCGCGCGGTGAGCCCCGGGAACAGGCGCCGCGACAGACCGATCGAGCCACCGATCTCCTGGCTCTTCGCCTCCTGGGTCGGGTCGCGCTTGTAGGTCGCATCGATGGCGAGCCGCAGGTACTCCTCGAAGAACGAGGGCACCTGGATGCCGGCCTTCGCCTCGAGGCCGAACTCGGGCTTGTCGAAGCACGCCTTGCCCGAGAAGCAGTTCGGCATCACCAACGCAGGCCGGGCCGAGGCGGTCACGGCGACGACCTCGCTGAACAGGTTCCGGTGCGTGAATGCCATCGGCAACGCCAGGTCGAGCCGCAGGAAGTCGGTCACGACGCTCGGCCCGACCGTGAACTCCCAGCGCGGTGCCTCCGCGATCTGCACTTTCACGCGCATACGATCGGGCCGCTCGACCGAGGGTGGCACCGCATCCGTCGGGCTCATCTTGGGCGGGTCGCCCTCGAGCGTGTCGACCGGCGCGACCTCGGGTGCGACCGGGTCATCGGGCGCGTCGCCCTTTTGTTTTGGCGCCTTGGGATCCGCCTTGGGATCCGCAGCGGGATCGGTCTCGGGAACCGGCGCCTCGGGCGCGACCTTCTCGATCGGCTCGGGCGCGGGCGACGTCGGCGCCGTGGGCCCCCCGACCTTCGGCAGCGTGCTCTTGGGTCCATCGCCAGGCGGTGCACCCGGCGCCAGCACGACCGGCCCCGGCATCTGCGGCGGCACGACCTGGATGAGGGGCGTGTTCGGCGTCGGCTCGACCGTGGCCTCGCGCACGACCGCCGCCTGCACCGAGAAGAACGGTCCGAGCTCCTGGACGTTGCGCTCGGTTGTACGCAGGAGCTCGTCGTCGATGACGTCGCCCTCGTGGATGTCGATGCGCCGACGGATGCGATGCTCGCCGACGTGCACGTTGCCATCGACGATGACGTCGCCCATCACACGCACGAGCGGGCCGCTGTCGATGTCGTACCAGACCGCCGCCTCGTAGCGGTCGCGCGACACCCAGTTGTCGCCGCTGACGCGCGCGTGCAAGAAGCCCGCGGCGCGAAACGCCCGCGCGAGCACGTCGAGGCCGTTGGCGTAGGCGTCCTCGGACCAGGTGTCGCCGACCAGCATCGGGATGAGGGCCGGCGCTTCGGAGCACAGCTCGTGGAGGCGCTTGAGCTTCTCGGGATCGGGGTCCTCGTTGATCTCGCAGGCACCACGAAAGAGGATCTCCGTGACCTTCGTCTCACTACCCTCGAGCACCTCGAACTCGACCGCGGCGCGGTCCTTGCCGCGTACGACGACGGTGTGGCCGAGGTTCTTGGCGCGAAAGTAGCCGCGCGCCATGTAGATGCTCTCGAGCCTTCGCGCATCGGTCGCGAGCTGCGCCTCGTCGACCAGCGCGTCGTCGGCAGGCACCGACGAACCCTGGACACTGCTGGCCATCTCGTCGCGCGCTTCGCTCGATGGGACGGCCGGCATCGGTGTCGTCACCAGCACCCCGACGGTCGCGTCCGACACCGCCGCCGCCAGCTCGTTGGGCGCCACGTCCTGCTTGCGCTGTGGCTGCACCTCGGAGTCGACCAGCGTGCGCGCACCCTCGGGCGGCTCTATCTCGCCGAAGCGGATGAGCGGCGTGCACCCTGCGGCGCCGCTCGCGAGCAACGTTGCGAGCGACAAGTTATGGAACGCGCGCGGGAACATCCGGGGGAGGATGATGAAAACCCGCGTCCCGGTCCACTCCAGACCGTGCCTTCCACTCAGATCAAATGGCACGAGCAGCGGGTGGGTCGCATCACACGCCCCAGCCCGGTGCGCGTTCTCACTCTGGCAGGCACACATCCGCGCTCGCCGCGGCCGCACTGCTGGTGCCGATGAAGCGGTCGACGGTCACGGCGCTGGTGCCGAGGATCGCCGCACACTCCTGGTTGATCGTGCCGCTCTTGGCGACGCAGCGACCGGTCGCACCGTCGTCGAGGGACGTGCAGAAAGTCCCACTCTTGCCGGCCTTGTCGGGGCACGAGCCCTCGCACGGCAGCGTGCAGAAGCCAGTCTCGAGCTCGGCTTCGGCCGGGGTGAAGCGGTGGCAGATGCCGGCCGAGGTCTTGCCCGAGAAGTTGCAGTCCGGATCAGTCGCACACTCGTCGCCGACGAACTTCACGGCCGGCGGGGTGACGCCGTTCAAGCGCGGGTAGAACGTCTGGCTGTCGAGGTTGACGAACGCGTAGCCCTCGTCCTCGAGCGTCTCGATGATGTGCGGCAGCACCGCGACGGTGTTCGCGTGGATGTCGTGAAAGAGCAGGATGCCGCCATCCTTGGCTCGCACCTGCGACATCGCGTAGCCCTCGAGGCTGTTGCGATACTGGTCGGGCACGTAGCGGAAGGTGCTCGGCGAGCAGTAGCCGGTCGAGCTCTTGGCGAAGCACCAGTCGGCGGTGTCGATGTGCCAGCCGGTCACGCGGTAGCCGAGGTCCTGCACGCGCTTCATGCCCGAGCACGAGGCCGAGCCGAACGGGAAGCGGAAGTAGCGCGGCGTAACGCCGACGGCGACGATCTCGGCCTGCGTCTTCTGGATCTCGCTCTCGAGCTTCGACGCCGACACGGTCTTCAGGTCGAGGTGGTTTTGCGAGTGGTTCGCCAGGATGTGACCCTCGGCGACGATGCGCCTGAGAAGCGCCCGCTCGGTCTCGCCACGCACGCGGCTGCCGTTGATGAAGAACGTGGCATGGATGCCGTGCTCCTTCAGGATGTCGAGGACCTTGGGCGTCGTCGCCGGGTTCGGTCCGTCATCGAACGTCAGCGTCACGCGCTTGGCGAAGGCGGACTTGTCCGGCACGACCACGCCCGAGCAGCCACCGGTGTCGGACTTGCCGAGCTCGTTCTGGGCATACGCCTCTTCGAAGCCGGCGGTGTCGAGCGCCTCGTGGTCGTCACTGCAGGCTGCCAGCGGAGCGAAGCAGGCGAGCAGCACGGCGGACGAAGCGAAGGCGGTACGGAACATGGAAGCCTCGGATGTGTGGGGATTCGTTCGCAAATGCCAAGAATCGCCGACTTGGATTTGTAGCTGACCGAGCTTGCTCGGCCGAGCGCTGAAAAGAATCAGGGATTGGGCTCGGTCATCGCCTTGGGATCAACCCAGCGATCGAACTCGTCCGACGTGAGGAAGCCCAGCGCGAGCGCGGCCTCTTTCAAGGTCGACTCGTCCTTGAACGCCTTCTTCGCGATGGCCGCTGACTTGTCGTACCCGATGTGGGTGTTCAACGCGGTCACGAGCATCAGCGAGTCGTCGACCAGGCGCTGGATGCGCGCGCGATTCGGCTCGATGCCGACCGCGCAGTTGGTGCGGAACGAGTCGCAGCCATCGGCCAGAAGTCGGATTGATTCCAACAGGTTGTGAATCATCACCGGCTTGAAGACGTTGAGCTCGAAGTTGCCTTGCGAGGCCGCGAACGCAATGGCCGCGTCGTTGCCGTAGACCTGGCACACGATCATCGTGAGCGCTTCGCACTGGGTCGGGTTGACCTTACCCGGCATGATCGACGAGCCCGGTTCATTCTCGGGAATGCGCAGCTCACCGATGCCCGAGCGCGGCCCCGACGACAGCCAACGCAGGTCGTTGGCGATCTTCATGAGGCTGCCGCCGAGCGTCCTCAGCGCACCGGACGCGAAGCTCACCGCGTCGTGTGCCGCGAGCGACTCGAACTTGTTCGGCGCGGTCACGAACGGCAGCTCGGTGAGCGCCGCAATCGCCGCGGCGACACGAACGGCATACTCCGGATGCGAGTTGAGGCCAGTGCCGACGGCCGTGCCGCCGAGCGCCAGCTCATGCAGACCCGGCAACACCGCGTCGATGCGCTTGAGACCCTGGTCGAGCTGCGCGACCCAGCCCGAGATCTCCTGCCCGAGCGTGAGCGGCGTCGCATCCTGCAGGTGCGTGCGCCCGATCTTCACGATGTCGGCGAACGCCTTGGCCTTGCCATCGAGCACGTCGCGCAAGGCCTTCACAGCCGGCGCCAGCCGATGCGTGAGCTCCTCGACCGCGGCGATGTGCATCGCGGTCGGGAACGTGTCGTTCGACGACTGCGACTTGTTGACGTCGTCGTTGGGGTGGATCGGCTTCTTGCTGCCGAGCACGCCAGCGACGATCTGGATCGCGCGGTTCGAGATCACCTCGTTGACGTTCATGTTGGTCTGGGTGCCAGACCCGGTCTGGAACACGACCAGCGGGAAGTGCGCGTCGTGAGTCCCCGCGATGACCTCGTCGCACACGCGCGCGATGAGTTCCTGCTTGTCTTTGGCGAGCAGGCCAAGGTCGACGTTGACGCTCGCGGCGGCCTTCTTGAGGATCCCGAACGCGCGGATCATTGGCCGCGTGAAGCGGATCTCGCCGATCGCGAAGTTCTGGAGTGAGCGCTGGGTCTGCGCGCCCCAGAGCTTGTCGTCCGCCACGGCGATCTCGCCCATGGTGTCTTTCTCGATGCGCGTCGTCATGTTCCGCTCCCGTCGTGCTCGGCGCGGGCTCATATCAAATCGACCGCGACGGCGGAAAAGAATCGACCCGAGCCTGCCGCCACGGCTGTCATCCATGTCGCACGGCCTCTCGCGACGCGGGTTCCGTGCTCTTCTCATTGGCAGAAATGGCCAGCATCAGTACCATGATGCACCGCGTCATGCGGACTCAACCGACCAGGAGAATCATGAGCACGACGACCTCACCCGCCGGGTCGAACCCTGAAGGTTCGACGCCCGACCCGCGCCCCTTCACCCTGCCCGCTGACATCGCCGCCGCCGTCGCAGGCCGCCGCGTGTTCATCACCGGCAGCGGCAAGCACCACGGGCTCGGCCAGGCATTCGCCTACGCCGCGGGTCTCTCTGGCGCGGCCGCGGTCGCAGTGCACTTCCATGCATCCTATGAGGAAGGCCTCCAGACCGTCGACGCGATCAATGCCGCGGGCGGCAAGGCGTTCCCGGTGCAAGCCGACGTCACCAATCCGCGCGACGTGTGGGCGATGCGCTCGTACGTCATCGACAAGATGGACGGGCCGCCCGACCTGCTGATCTGCAACAGCGGCCGCTCGGAAGACGGCTACGTGTTCGGCAAGGCACCCAAGGCCAAGGACGACGAGTCGCCGTCCAGTCGCCGCGCGCGCGTGCGCCAGGCCTTCGTCAAGAACCTCGAACAATCCAAGGACGTCATCGACACGAAGCTCGACGGCTTCATGGCGGTCACCCACCTGTTCGCCAGCGAGGCGCTGCACGCCAGCACCGAGCTGACGATCGTCTACATCTCGTCGCGTCAGGCCCACGACCCAGGCCCTGGGGTACCCGGGTACTGCGCCGCCAACTGGGCCGTGCTCTCGCTGCCCAAGATACTGCGTCAGAACCTCGGCAAGGACGCCGCCAAGATAACGGCGTTCTCGGTCGGCTACCCGTTCGTGCGCACCGGCATGACCGAGGCCTACGCCCAAAACGCCAAGGTCTTCGGGCGCTGGCAGCCGCGCATGCTCGAACCCGAGGAGGCCTCGGCGGCGCTGTTCCAGCTCCTCGGTCGCCCCAAGGCGGAGCTGGCCGAGCGCTTCTTCCAGCTCGATGTCGTGTCGTCCCCCGAGACCGGCGCCAAGGGTGTCGCGGCGAGCTGGTCCGAGGTCCGCCTCGACCCCGTCATCACCCCGCTCGCCTGGTCGCAGGATGGCGCGCTGAAGTTCCCTGGCCGCTGATCAAGCAACGGCAGCTCGTGCCTCAGACCGGAGCTGGTCGCGAGGACCGCGAAGCGGGTCGAAGCGCGCCGCGGAGGTCTTATGGGCACGAGCGATAAAGCAACGGCAGCTCGTGCCTCAGACCGGAGCTGGTCGCGAGGACCGCGAAGCGGGTCGAAGCGCGCCGCGGAGGTCTCATGGGCACGAGCGATAAAGCAGCGGCTGAAGGCCCCGGAGGCCGCGCCTCACGGCGAGCCATCGCGCTCGGCGCGGCGCTGGTGCTCGTCAAGCTGCTGGTCGTGTGCTTGCGGGCGAGCGACGGCATAGCACCGCCGCTGTCGTTCGCGACGCCGCTGGTGCTGCTCTATCAGGATGCGTGGGTCGTGCTCGGGTTCCTCGGGCTCGACCTGCTCGCACAGCGCCTCTCGCACGGCTCACGCGCGTGGGCCCGAATAGCCTTCGCGCTGGGCCTCTTCCTGGTCGGCTACGCGGCCCTCAACATCCCACTGACGCGCCTCTTCGCGACCCCGCTGACCGCGTCGATGTTGGCCGCGGGTGGCGCGCTGTCACTTAGCGAGCAGCTCACACTCGCGAACGTGCTCGCGATGTTGGCGCCGCCCATCACCTATCTCGCGCTGACGCTGCGAAGCACGCCGCCGCCGACCAACAAGCGCGGCAAGCGACCGCCTGTGCGTCGCTTCAGACCCAGGCGCCTCGCGCTCGCGCTGACGGTCTTGTGTGCCACCACCGGCCCCTTCCTGTTGGGCCATGTCGCGACCCTCGGTGTGCACCGCAACGCGCTGGTGGGGTTTGTCCAGACCGCCCTCCCCATCACTCCCGACGCGCCAGACATCGCCGCCGTCGCAAGCGACGATGCGACGCCCGCCGACCACGGCCCGACCCTCGACCTGCGTTACCTCGCTGGCATCGCAAGGCAGAAGAACGTCGTCCTGATCGTGCTCGAGTCGCATGCCGCGCGCTACCTGCGCGCCTTCAATCCAAAGGTCACGGCGACCCACGATCCGACCCCGAACCTGACGCGAGCACTCGCCCACGCGGTGCTCTTCGACCACATCACGACCCCCTACCCCGAGTCGATCAAGGGCCTCTTCGCCTACCTCTGCTCGCAGTCGCCCCTGCCCAATGCCGACGCGACCCGTCACGCCGCCCAGAACCATCGCGCGGCGTGCCTGCCGGCCACGCTCGCGGCCCAGGGCTACGCGACCGGCCTCTTCCACTCGGGGTACTTCGCCAACCTCGGCATGCGCGACGTCATCGCCGGGCGCGGCTTCGACGTGACCCTCGACGCGCTCGACATCAAGGGTCCGTTCACGTCGTCGCTCGGCACCGACGACCGCGAGACCGCCCGCCGCGTGCTGAGCTGGATCGACTCGGTGCACCCCGTCGACGCACCCTCGAAGCCCTTCTTCGCCGCCTTCCTCCCCATCGCCGGGCACCACCCGTACAACGCCCCGGGTGACGCGCCACGGCCATTTCCACAGGCCAGCGAACAGGGCGCCTATCGCAACGACCTCCATGTCGGCGACGTCGCGACCGGTATCCTGCTCGCCGGGCTACGCGAACGCGGGCTCCTCGCCGACACGCTCGTCGTCGTGATCGGCGACCACGGTCAGGCCTTCCAGGAGCACCCCGGCAACTTCGCGCACACGCACTTCCTATATGAAGAGAACCTGGCCGTGCCGTTCGCGCTGATCCTGCCAGACACGTCGACACCCGCCCTGACAACCGCTCTACATGCGCCTCAGCGCGGATCGTTGCGCGACCTCGCGCCGACCGTGTTGGCCCTCCTCGGCCTGCCATCCGAACCGCTCCACGAAGGTCGCTCGCTGCTCGAGCCGCGCTCGCCACCGGTCGTGTCGTTCACCGACTACCGCGCCCTCCAGCTCGCCGTGCACGCGAGCGACGCGCGCGGCGACTGGAAGCTCATCCTCGATGTCGACGCGAGCCGGGCCGAGCTCTACGACCTCACGCGGGATCCAGCGGAAGCCCACGACCTCGCCGCCAGCGAGCCCGATGTGACCGCCCGCCTCACCCGATTCTTGACGGCGTGGCACGCGATGCACTATCGGCGCTTCCTCGCGCTGGACGGCCCTTCGCCCCAGCCCAAGTAGGCCAGATCCCTTCACCAATGATGCGAATCATAGGGTGCACACATGACGCAACGCCCCGACTCCGATGCCTCCGGCATCCGCCTCAATCGCTGGTTCACCGACCAGGGCATCTGCTCTCGCCGCGAGGCCGACCGCTGGATCGAAGGTGGCCGCGTGGCCGTCAACGGTGAGCCCGCCGTGCTCGGCACCAAGGTCGGCCCCAAGGACAAGGTCTCGCTCGACGGCCGCGTGCTCGTGCAGCGCACCGCGCGCCCGATCGTCATCGCCTACAACAAGCCGGTCGGCATCGAGTGCACTTCGGACCCGAAGGTCCCGAACAACCTCCTCGACGCGGTCGCCTACCCCGAGCGGCTCGTGCACATCGGTCGCCTCGACGTGATGTCCGAGGGTCTCATCCTGCTCACCAACCGCGGCGAGATCGTCAATCGCATCCTGCGCGGCGAGGGCGAGCACGAAAAAGAGTACCTGGTCGAGCTGTCGCAGCCCGTCGCCGACGACCAGATCAGCCGCCTCGCGCGCGGCGTCGACATCGGCGATGGCCGCGGCCGCACCAAGCCCTGCCAGATCGACCGGCTCGGCCCGGCGACCCTGCGCATCGTGCTCACCGAGGGTCGCAATCGTCAGATCCGCAAGATGGCGGAGGCGATCGGCAACCACGTGCGCCGGCTCGAGCGGCAGCGCATCATGAACCTGCGCCTCGGCACCCTGCCGCGCGGGCAATGGCGCCACCTCTCGCTCGACGAGATGCGCGAGCTCTTCTTCGCCCTCGGCATGGGTGAGCCGCGCGGCGTCTCGCGCGACATCGACACCCGCCCGACCTTGCCGAGCTCGTCGCTCGTGCGCGTCGACCCGCTCGGCGAAGGTCGCAGCCTGCCGCGCAGCCCGAGCAATCGTCCCATGCGCGGCGGCCCCAACGCCCGCCCCGGCCCCAACGACCGCCCCGCCCGCGACGCGCGTCCGCCGCGCGACGACCGCCCCGCCCGCGACGCGCGTCCGACGCGCGACGACCGCCCCGCCCGCGACGCGCGTCCCGCCCGCGATACTCGCCCGCCGTTCAACGATCGCCCGGGCCGTGATGGTCGCCCGTCCTTCAACGACGACCCTGCGCGCCATGCGCGACCCGCCCGCGATGCAGCCCCGGCCCGCGCGGCCCGCCCGCCCGCGCGCTCGCCCTCGAACGACCGACCGGTCTTTACCGAGCGTGCGCCGCGCAGCGACCGTCCCGCCCCTGCTCGCGACGCCGGCGCCGCTCCCAAACAAGCCGGCGGCTCACGCTTTGGTCGCCCGCCCCGTCGCGCCTGATCGGCTCGATGGTCGGGCGTAACGAGCTCCATCAGCAGCTGCGCGCGCAAGCGACGGAGCTGCTGGTGCCACTTGTCGCCGGTCGTGAGCAGTCGATCTGCATCGTCGACCCGCCGCGCAGCGCCAACTGCGGCGACGCCGCGCTCCTCCTGGGTCAGCTCGTGTTCCTGCGCGAGCACTTCCCGCACGCGACGCTCCGCTTCATCGACTATCGCAATGGCGGCAGCGAGGCGATGCGCCTCATCGCGAACGCGTCGCTGCTCATCTTTCCGGGTGGCGGCAACTTCGGCGACATCTGGTTCGAACCACACGCATTTCGCGTGCGCGTGCTCGATCGCTTTCCGCATGTCCCGAAGCTGCAGCTGCCGCAGTCGATCTCGTTCAGCGACCCCGCGAAACGCGATCGCACCGAGCGCGCCATCGCGCACCAGGCCGACTTCCGCCTCTGCGTGCGCGACCACAAGAGCCTCGCCTATGCGCGCGCGCACTTCCCGTGCGAGCCGATCCTGTGCCCCGACACGGCCTATTTCCTGCCCGCATTCGAGCGTGACCAGCCGCGCTGCGATGTGCTCGCGCTGCTGCGTGAAGACCGCGAGCGCCGCGCGCCGCACGAAGCGATATTCGCACAGCTCCAGCGTGCGGCCGGCGGGTCGATCGAGATCCTCGACTGGGCCAAGCCCGACTCGAACATCCTGTCGTCGCTCGACTGGCGCCTCGATCGGCTGCGCAACGTGCTGCCCGACTCGCGCCTCATCCAGCGCACGGCCTTTTGGCTACGCGAGCAATACGCCCGCGCCCGCACCGACTATGGCCTCGCCGTCCTGAGCCGGGGCCGCCGCGTCGTCACCGATCGCCTGCACGGGCTCATCCTGTCGTCGATCCTTGGGATCCCAACGACCGCCTTCGACACCGCCGACGGCAAGCTGGCCGCGTTCTACGACACGTGGCTGCGGGGTGCCCCGAACCTCGCGCTGGCTGAGCGCCCAGACGACCTCTGATCTGCAGAGGTAGGAGCACTTGACGGCGCGCGCGACTCCTCGGTATGCGAGGCACATGAAAATGGCCTCGTTGTTCAGTTCCTGCATCGTGGGCGCGTCGCTGATGGTCACCGCGTGCGACGACGGCAAGCCCGCCGAGCGCACCCCCGACGCCGAAGTCGCGGACGTGCTCGACGTGCTCGACGTGATTGACGTGATTGACGTGATCGACGTGATCGATGGGTTCGACGCGAACGAGGACGGCGCGGACACCCGCACGCCCGACACCAGCGCGCCCGACACGACCCCGGACACGACCACACCAGACACGGTCGGCGACACCAGCACGCCCGACACCAGCGTGGACAGCAGCGCCCCCGACGCGACCAGCGCGGGCGAGACGAGCGACACCACCGCCGACAGCGAGACCTCCAACCCGCTCGGCGACCAGCTCTTGATCGATGGCGAGGCGCTCTTCTTCCGGGCCATGGCTGGCGAGACGAACCTCCGCACCGAGGCCATCCTAAAGCTCTCGACCGGCGTCTCGCTGAGCCCCGACAACGCCCGCGGCCAGCTGATGTACGGCATGGCGTTGCTCTCGTCGGTCGCCGAGGACGGCAACGTCTTCGCCGCGCTGTCGGCCCAGCCGGCCCTCGAGAAGGCGATGGCCCTCGCCCCCGGCGACCACCGCATCCCCGGCTGGCTCGGCACGGTCAAGGTCGGCGCCGCACGCGCCCTGAACAGCGGCGTCGCCGAGGCCGTCGCCTTCATGATCGCCGCGGCCGACCTGTTCCCCGAGTTCAACAACGTGAGCCTGGCGATCGGCTTTGGCCGCCTCCCGCTCGACACGCCCTACCCCCAGATGGCGATCGACCGCCTGCTCGCGACCGCCGACTGCGGCGGCGCGCTCGACGTGTGCCGCAACACGACCCGCGTCCCCCACAACAACGAAGGCGCCCTGATGTTGTTCGGCGACGTCTACGCCCGCATCGGCGACCACGACCACGCCCGCTACTACTACCAGCTCGCGCTCAGCAGCCCCGACGCCGCCACCTGGGACTACGCCGACGAAGCCCAGGCCGTCCTCGACAACCTCGACAACCGCATCGACCTCTACCTCGACGCCGACCCCGCCAACGACCCGACCTTCTTCGCCGAGGGCAAGGTAGCCTGCGTCGCCTGCCACGCCCCGTAATTCGCTCGCGGGACGCGCGGGCCCTTCGTCGCTCCTCCCTCGGCGGCCTATGAGGCCTGCCTTCGGTCGGGCTCCTTGGTCGCGCGCGCCCCGCTTCGCGAATTCGCGGGTAGCCACTTTGTGGCCTTCGCTCACGAGTTCGCGGCCAGACACTTTGTGGCCTTCGCTCACGAGTTCGCGGGTAGCCACTTTGTGGCCTTCGCTCACGAGCTCGCGGCCAGCCACTTTGTGGCCTTCGCTCACGAGCTCGCGGGCAGGCACTTTGTGGCCTTCGCTCACGAGCTCGCGGGCGTGACACTGGCGTCACGCCCGCGGCGGGCAGTCAGGCTCAGGTCGTGGGTGGCACGATCGGCGCCACGGTGTTCGGCACCAGTGCGGCAGCGCTGCTCGTCCCACGCTCACGCCAGGTGTGAATCGACTTGAGCGCCTTCTGAACCGACGCCGCGTGATCGGTCACGAAGTGAGCGGCTGCGTAGGTGCGCTCTCCGATGCGCTTGAGAAGGGTCCAGGTGCGGCGCTCGAGCTTGACCTGCTCGCCGCTGTCCGAGCCACGCTGGCGCACGTTGATGTCGTTGGCCAACGCCAACGCCTTCGCCTCATCCGTCGCGTCATACTTTCGACCCGCGAGGTCGGCCTTGCGGTCCCGATAGAGCAGCGCCAGCCGCCGCAGGTCGTGCTTGGTGTCGTCGTAGCCGATACCGCTGCGGATGGAGGCGAGCTCCGTCAGCGCGGCGACATCGTCGAGGCAGTACTCGCAGGTCGCCAACATGCGCTGGCGGACGCGGGTCGCCTCCTGCACCAACGACTGCGGCAGCTGCGCGTCACTCTCGCTGGCGCGCACGGTCAGCCCGCGGGTCGCAATCCAGCTCGCAGCGAGCGCCAGGTCCGCCAGCAGCGACACCGTAGCCGCGGCGTCGTACTGGTTGACCGGGAGGTCCTCGAGGTGCGGCCACACGTCGCCAGACACGCACTGCTGGGCAAGCTCGTAGGCGACCTTGCCGACCTTGTCGATGTCGACATTGAGCAGCTCGAGCCCGTCCTCCGGGACCTTGTCGATCTCGGGCTTGACCCGCAGGTAGGCGGCCTCGGCATCCTTGGACTCAGGAATCATGGGAGCAATCGTCGGCATACGGTTCTCGGTGCGCGGGTAGAGTTTCGGCCTCGTGGGCCAGGGTAGGCCCCGACCTTCTGCAAACTGCCAGCGGCTGTCAAACGCACCCGAGTCTGTGCGCGAGTGGTCCCTCAGCGAATGTCAATTCGCGACAAGTGCCCAGCTCGACCTCTGGCACCTTCCCAGGGCAAGAATTCCGCCTCCCGGCTAGTGTCGACACCCGCCGGGAGGCGGAATTCTTGCCCTCGCAGCACACAAAATCGCGCCTCCGAGCCGAATCGCCGCATTGTGAGAATATCGAGTCCGGTATTCCGGACACCACTCGCAATTTGAGCGTCCACGGCCGCCGAATTTCCGATCGTCTCGTGCCCGCCACGCCGGGTGTGATTCAGGACGAGGGGGCCACTTGCCGAAGCGCTGCACCCCAAGCCCGGCCACGTTCCGACTGCGACAAACCGGGGAAGCAAGGTGGAGGGTCGTCAGTCCCGCCTCCCGAGCGTCGCCGGACGTCGGTTCCGACATCGGCTCGGACATCTGACTCGCAGGTTGCCAGAGTAGCTGCGAGGCTACGCAGCTGGCGGTCGATCTCCGCAGCTTGGCCGGAAGAGAGCGCTCATGGATGACTTCGTCGTACCGATCGGCGACTTCCAGGTGTCGGCCGAGGAGCTTCTGGCGGCACTCTGAGGCACAGTCGCGCGAGCTCTCGACACGCGGCCTGACGTGTTCCCGACCAACGTTTCGCATGCCATGCTCGGGTCATGGACATCCGACGCATCACCAACGACGAGTTCTCGGCCTGGCGAACTTCCGCCCTCGACACGTTCGGCGTCGACCCGGCGAGCGACCCGGCCGGGGAGGAGCGGGTCCGGTCGCTGATCGATCTCGAGCGCGCCTTCGCCGCGTTCGATCGTGGAGTCATCGTCGGTACCGCCGCGGCCTTCGACTTCGAGCTCGCGGTGCCCGGCGGCAGCTTGCCGATGTCGGGGCTCACGATGGTCACCGTGCGGCCGACCCATCGTCGTCGCGGCATCCTGCGCTCATTGATGGCCGCGCACCTCGAGGCCGCTCGCAAACACGGTGACCCGGTGGGCGGGTTGTTCGCTTCCGAGGCCACGATCTATGGACGCTTCGGCTACGGGGTCGCAGCCGAGTCCGAGGCACTCACGTTTTCGCCGCTGGGCACACGCGTCGCTGCCGGCATCACGCGCGACGAGGTCGAGCACGTGAGCAACGACTTCGCGCTGGCGGTAGCGCCCGACATCTATCGTCAGGCGTTTGCGGCGCGACCCGGCATGTTCTCGCGCAGCGCCGACTGGTGGCGCTTGCGACGCATGGTCGATCGACCCGATCAACGCGCCGGGGCGACCCCGCGCAAGTATCTGGTCAGCCGGCGCGACAACGTCACGACCGGCTACATCGCCTATCGACAGCGCCTCACCTGGCACGACGGACACCCGTCCGGCAGCTTCGAGGTCGACGAGCTCGTGGCGCTCGATGCGCGCGCCGAGGCGACGCTCTGGCACTACCTCGGCAATGTCGATCTGTTCCCCAAGGTGACCTGGTGGAACGCGCCGGTCGACCACGCGTTGCCATGGCTCCTCGACGACCGGCGTAAGGTCCACCGTCACCGCGCCGAGACGCTGTGGCTGCGCATCGACGATGTCGCGCGCACGCTCGCAGCCCGCACCTACGGCATGCCCGGCGAGCTGCGTATCAGCGTCGACGAGCAGACCTTTGTGCTGAACGTCGGCGATACGGTGAGCTGCGTCGCGACCGATGAGGCCCCCGACCTGCGCATCGATCGCGCGGCGCTCGGCTCGATCTATCTCGGCGCGGTGGCCCCCTCGCTGCTCGCGCGCGCGGGTCGCATCGACGCGCTGCCCGCAGCTCTGACGCGCGCCGACCGCATGTTCGCAACACCCGTAGCACCGTGGTGCCCCGAGGTCTTCTGACCTCTGTGTATCTGACAGCACCGTATAGAGAGGTCACCCGATGAAGCTTGGCCACGTCATCATCTATGTCCCCGATGTGCCCGCGGCCATCGCCTTCTACGAGCGCGCGTTCGCGCTGACGTGCCGCTTCGTGCACGAGAGCGACGACTACGGCGAGCTCGCCACCGGCGACACCACCCTCGCCTTCGCGAGCGAGGGGCTGTCCCACTCCAACGGCGTCGACGTGCGTCCGAACCGAGCGGGCGAACAGGCCGCCGGCATCGAGATAGCGCTCGTCACCGACACCCTCGATGCGGCCTTCGAGCGTGCGGTCGCGGCCGGCGCAGTGGTCGTGAAGCCACCGACGACCAAACCGTGGGGTCAGGTCGTGGCCTGGGTGCGCGACCCCAACGGCGTGCTGGTCGAGCTTTGCACGCCCGTCGGCGCATGATGCACGCGCCATCGATTCGGCAAGTCCACGAGCAACGCGGGTGCTTGGTAAGGCGATCGTAAAGCTGCGCACCTCGCAAGCTCCGCGCGCGAGCGACGAAAACGTCATAGCGGGGAAATGTCCTGCGCGCTGAATGACGCAGCGAGACGAGCGTCCGGACGCACACGACATGGCTCGGACCCGCCAGGGAGGCGGTCCGGAGGCCGGTCATAAACGATTGATACCCCTCGTCGAGGGGACGGAGCAGGTCCATGCGCGCAATGATGTTCGTCGTCTTCGGTGTCCTCTTCGCTTCGGCTTGCGGCTACGCGGACCCCATCTCGCAGAGCCGATATGGCGGTGTGCTCGCGCTGACCGGTGACGAGTCGACCGCGATGAAAGAGGCCAACAAGCTGATGCTCGCGCACTGCGGCCGCGACAACTTCGAGGTCACGCTGATCGAAGAGGTCGTCGTCGACCAGGAGGACTACGTCCGCACCGAGTCGGACTACGACGGCGGCTACGCGGACGAGGGCACCGAGGTCACGACCGAGGACGAGGACGGCAGCGTCACGACCACCACCGACGCGGGCAGTGAAGGTGGCCACGAGTTCACCGAGACGCGCAGCGGCACCGACGAGCTCATCGAGACACACGTCAGCTACCGCTGCATCGTGCCGCACTCGCCGTCCTTGTGATTTGCGGCGCGAATGCGAGGCGAGGCCGGCGCGGATCTCCCACGTCGGCCTCGCCCGTTTGAGGCGGTTGCGGCCAGCGGCCTCATGCGGCATCGTCGCTGACACCATGCTGCGGTCGATCATCATCGCACTCACATTGGCGCTGCCCGGCGCGATGGCGACCCATGCACGCGCCGAACAGGTCGGTGCCGAGCCCTATCCGAACGGCATCGGTGTCGGCGTCGGCCCGCACATCTTCCTGCTCGAAGACACGCCGCTCGGTGAGCTCTTGCAGGGCTACGGGCTCGGCTTCACGACCGGGCCCGCCTTCACGCTGAGCTACGACCGGCGCATGCTGCCGTGGCTCTCGGTCGGCGGCACGCTCGCCTTTCGCTACAGCGAAGAGCGCCCCACGAAGGGCACCGCCGGCATTCGCGGGCTCGACAGCGGCGGCTCGGAAGCCGGGCTCTACATGTTGACCCCGCGCGTCTTCGGGCGTGCCTCGTTCTACACGCCCGACAACGGCATCGACGGCGCGGCGCTCGAGATGGGAGTCGAGCTGTCGCTCGGCGCGGGCGCGACCCTCCTCGGATGGCGCGGCGTGACCGACGCGGCCGCCCATTTCGAGCTCGGCGCGGCGCTCTTGTGGTCCGTGCACATCGGCTGCTGGGCAGCGACGCTGCGCATCATCCATCAGGTGATGTGGCAGGAGGGCATCGGTCCCCTCGATGTCGGCTTCGGGCCGAGCTGGATGCCGACCATCGACCTGCGCCTCGAAAAGCGGTGGTGACATGAAGCGCATGATGTCTGGCTCCGCACTTCGCGTGGCGCTCACAGGCGGTATGAGCCTGTTGCTCGCGGCCTGCGAGTGCCACGCAGGTCTGCCGGAGCTGTTCTACGACGACTTCCAGGACGCCTGCGGTGAGGCGCCGTGTGACTGGCAGGTCGAGGCCGGCAGCATCACGTCGGTCCCAACACTGCACTCGACCGAGCGCGGCATGCGCATCTCATCCGGCACGCGCGTGAGCCGCGTCGTCGACTTCCCGATCGTCGCCGCGTCGAGCCCGCAACAAGCTCCGCAGGTCCACGTCCTCGCGTCGTGCGACGACAGCGAGACGCGCCTGCGGTTCGTCGTCGAGGTCGACTCCGGCGAAGCCTCCGACCTCATCGAGGCGACGCTCGTCGGCCCGCGCGACGACGACGACCCGCTGCCGCTGCGACAGCTCGACCTGCTCCGCCCCGACCGCAGCGCGCCCGGCGATGCACGCGCGACGCGCTTCACGCTCGAGGTCGAGGGCCCCGGCTCGTGCATCCTCGACGAGCTACGCATCGTCGAGAAGACCATCCTGAGCGACTGTTAGCCCTTGTTCTCGAGCTGGATGCGCGTCGCCTGCGGCGCGACCTCGCGGATCTTGGTCTCGATCTCGTCGATCTCCTTCGCCACCTGCTGGGTGATCCGTTCGGAGAACTCGCCGATCCACGCCTTGAGCTTCTCGTCGTCGGACGCCGCGGCCTTGGCTTCGGCGAGGTCCTTATCGGTCATGATCAACGCCGCCAGCTTGCGCCCGTCGAAGTCGAGACCGGCCGAGATATGGAAGCTGTCGACACCCAGCATGACCGCGCGAAAGCCGCCGGTGCTCTCGAGGGTCGCGTGCGACTTGATCACGTCCTGGATCTTCTTCTGCACGTCCGCGTCGACCGAGCGGATCGTCAGGAACTGGCGGTTTTGCGTGATCAGCACGATCGCGACGACGGCCAACAAGATGCCGACCAACAGCGAGGCCAACGAGTCCCACATCGTATTCCCGGTGACCTGCGTCATGAGGATGCAGCCCGCCGCCATGAACACGCCGAGGATGGCCGCGCCGTCCTCCAACATGACGGCCGCGATGGTCGGGTCGCGCCCTTCCTTCACGTAGCGCCGGAAGCTCACGCCCGCGTGCTTGGCGTCCTTGGCGACGCCCTTCAGCGCGACCGTCAGTGCCCCGCCCTCGACGATGAAGCTGAAGCCGAGCACCGCCCAGGTGATCCACGAGTACTCGATGGACTCTGGCGGATGCATCATGCCGTGGATGCCGTGATAGAGCGTTACACCCGCGCCGAGAAAGAAGATCCCGAGCGCCGACACGAGCCCCCAGAAGAAGCGGTCACGCGCGTAGCCATAGGGATGCGAGTCGTCGGGCGGTCGCTGCGACTGCGCCAGACCGACCAGCAAGAGGCTCTGGTTGCCGGTGTCGGCGACCGAGTGGATCGCCTCCGACAAGAGCGCTGACGAGCCCGACGCGAGAAAGCCGATGAACTTGACGACCGTGATGATCGCGTTCGCCGAGACACCCGCGATGACGGAAGACTTCGAATTGCCGGCCATATGCGACTCACCATTTCACAGACTGCGCATCAGCTCTGCGGTTCGTAGAACGACAGCCACTGGTCGTGCTTGTCGTCGTTGCCGCGCACCACGTCGAAGTAGCGCTCCTGCAAGAGCTTGGTGACGGGGCCGCGCGAACCGCTGCCGATGACGCGGCGATCGATCTCGCGCACCGGGGTGACCTCGGCGGCGGTGCCACACATGAACACCTCGTCGGCGAGGTAGAGGGTGTCGCGTGTCAGCGACATCTCCTTGATTCCAATGCCTTCTTCCGCGGCCAGCGTGATGAGCGTGTCGCGCGTGATGCCGCCGAGGATCGGGCCCGAGAAGGGCGCGGTGTAGAGGGTCTTGCCGATGACCGCGAACACGTTCTCGCCCGAGGCCTCGCTGACGTAGCCATTGGTGTCGAGCAGCAGCGCCTCGCTGTAGCCGTCCGCCATCGCCTCGCGCTTGGCGAGGATCGAGTTGACGTAGTGGCCGATGACCTTGCCCTTGTGGAGCTGCGAGTTCACGTGCGGCCGCGAGAACGTCGAGGTCTTGATGCGCACACCCTGCGCGAGGCCTTCCTCGCCGAGGTAGGCGCCCCACGGCCACACCGCGATGGCGACGTTGGTCGGATTGTCGAGCGTACCGACGCCGAGCGCGCCATAGCCCGAGAACGCGATCGGCCGGATGTAGCAGGCGCGCATACCATTCTTCGCGCACGTCTCGAGCACCGCCGCATACATCTCGTCGACCGAGAACGGCAGCGGCAGCGTCATGATGCGCGCCGAGTCGGACAGGCGCTGCACGTGCTCACGCAGGCGGAACACGGCCGAACGACCGTCGCCGCGCTGGTAGGCGCGAATGCCCTCGAAGACGCCGAAGCCATAGTGCAGCGCGTGCGAGAGCACATGGACCTGGGCCTCGTCCCACGCGACGAACTTCCCATCCATCCAGATCCAGGGGCTCTTCTGTATACCGGCCATGGCGTTCTTCCTTCACGAGGCCCGGGGCGCGGCTGCACCCGGAGCGTTCAATCGATCAGCGCGAAATTCGGCAACGGCAGCCGAAGGCGATACGGCGAATTTCTGTTTGCTCTCGCTTCGCCTGCTCGGCGAATTCTCCAACTCGCAGGCGAAGCCGTCGCGAGTTGGTCCCTATAGTCCCGCGAGCTTCGCGGTGACATCGGCGACCACCTTGCGGTGGCGCTGCACGTCCTTGTGGAGGGCCTGGGCCGCGTCACCTCCGCCCCGCCCGAGCGCATCGCCGTAGCCCATGCGCAGCGCCAGGCGGCGCACATGATCGCGGTCGGATGCACCCCAGGCAGCCGGGTCGGCGGCGAGGAGAACCAGGCTCTCGGCCCCGACTTCTTGCACGATGGCGAGGCGGTTATCAAGGCGCCGTAAGAATCGACGCGACTCAGCCAACGCGCGCGCATCCGCCTCGGGCAAGAGCCCCGAGCGCATGAGCCCATCGAGCGCGGCCAACGGGCTCGCCTGCTGGCTCGACGCGAGGCGCTCGATCGCGTGCGCCGACAGGTCCGCGACGGTCGCAATCAACGCCGGATCGGCTGGCCCGAGGACGCGCGCGTGCAGCACCGTCTCGTGCTCCCACTCGGCCGCGACCCCTGCTTCCCCAGCACGCCCGAGGTGATGCTCGCGCCAGCGCGCGGCCGTCACCGACAGCGGGCCATGGCTCCCGGTCGGCCGCTGACGCGTATCCAACCGATAGAGGCTACCCTCGACCGTGCTCACTGATAGCGCCGTCACGATGGCCCGGCTCATGCGCAACGCGAGCGCGGGGTCGGCCCCATCGGACACCACGAACGCCAGCTCGAGCTCGGAGCGATAGCCGAGCTCTCGCGCGCCGAACGCGCCGAGCGCCACCACCGCGAGGGGATCGATGGTGGACTTGGCGATGGGATCCGAAGGCGATACGGCGATGCCCATCTTGGCCGCGAGCTCGGCGCGCACGGCCTGCGCGAGGCCGAGCACGATCACCTCGGCGAGGTCGCTCAGTTGTTCGGCCGGGTCCTCGATGAGGCCCGCGAGATCGAAGAAGCCGATGCGCAGGATCTCGGCGGTCTGGAAGCGGCGAGCGGCGACCAGGAAGTCTTCGACCGTGGCGCCGTCATCGCTGCCGGCCGCGACCAGCTCGGCCGCGAACATGCGCGCCATGTCGTGGCGCGTGCGAACGCTCGGCTCCTTGCCGTCCAACACCAGCCGATCGAGCAGCCCCGGCGAACGCACCAACAAGCGTGACAGGAAGTGGCTCGTGCCGAAGAGGTTCGCCAGTGCGCGCAGGCGTCGCGGATCCTCGTCGAGCTGCTCGAGCGCCGCCTGCCGGTGACGCAACGCGCGCAGCAGCGCGTCGACGTGAGACAGCGCCGCATCGGGGTCAGGCGTCTGCGTGACCGCGACCATGATCTTGCGCGCGAGCCGCGACATGGCGCCATGCGTGGCACCGACGTGCTTTGGATGGAACGGGCTGTCCGGTCGCCGCGACAGCGCTTCCAAGCGATTGCGCGCAGGCTCGGCACGCAGGAAGCCGAGCGCGGTCAGCGCCTCCTCGCGCACGTCGGGCTCGTTCTCGAAGTCGAGCACGGTCGCGATGCGCGCATCAGACGCCGACTCGAAGCCGCTGACGCCCGTGCTGTCGGGCGCGGCGCGCAACGCGAATGGCGAGTTCGCGTCGGGACGCTCGGGCTTCGGGGCCTGTCCGTGGTCGACCTCGGCACCCGCGACGACCGCCTCGAATGCGGTGCGCACGCGCTTGCGATGCTCGTCGAGTGCCGCTTCGAAGCGGGCCAATGAATCGCCTTCGCCGGGCGAGACCAGGGCCGCAATACGCCGCCGCTCGGCCGGATCGGCCGACAGCACGTGGGTCTGTCGGTCCTCTTCGAGCTGCAGCAGGTGCTCGATGCGCCGCAGGAAGCGATAGGCCCCGACGAGCGCGTCCGCCTCGGTCTGGTCGATGAGCCCGGCGAGGGCGATGCGCTGCAGCGCGGTCAACGTATCGCGGGCCCGCAGGTCAGGCAGCCGTCCGCCCCACGCGAGCTGCAGCGCCTGCACGAAGAACTCGATCTCGCGCAGCCCTCCGCGTCCGAGCTTCACGTTGAAGCCAGGCTTCTGCCCGAGGCGCGCGCTCGACTGGTCGATGCGCCGCTTCATCGCGAGCAGGTCTTCCGCGAACGCGTAGTCGAGGTGGCGCCGGAACACGAACGGCTCGAGCGACGCGACGATGCGCTGTCCCAACGCGAGGTCGCCAGCGACCGGATGGGCCTTGACCCAGGCCAGGCGCTCGGCGTCGTGACCGAAGGATTCGTAATACCTTTCAAGAGCTTCCGCGCTATTGCAGAGCGGCCCGGTGCGGCCTTCGGGGCGCTGGTCGAGGTCGACCCGGAACACCAGTCCCTCGTCGCCCTGGTCCGCGATGAGCTGCGTCAGCTTCGCAAACAGACGCGAGTGATACGTGTGCAGGTCGATCGACGAGCCGAGCCCGCGCGCACCATCGGTCTTGCCCTGGTCGCTCGCGTACGCGTAGACGAGGTCGATGTCGGAGCTGAAGTTGAGCTCGCCGCCGCCGAGCTTGCCCATCGCGATGATGACCGAGCCGCAAGCCGAACCATCGGCCAGGACCGGCGCCCCATAGCGGCTCTGCATCAGCGCTTGCGCGTAGCTCAGCGCATGCTCTAGCACCGCGTTCGCCAACGCCGAGAGCCCCGTACCGGTCGCGACGGGGTCACCCGTGACCAGCTCCTTCACCGCGAGCCCGACAAACGCCTCGTGCCGCGCTACTCGCAAGCGCTCCGCAAAGCGCGGCTCGGCGTCACTCAGTGGCGCGCGCTGCGCCAGGAACGAGGACCACGCCGCCTTGTCACGCGAGGCTGGCAGCTCGCGCACCTCGGCCAGGGCCTCGGGATGCGCCAGCAGGAAGCGCGTAAGATAAGGCGATGCCGACAGCAGCGGCACGAGCAGGTCCTTCACCGCATCGATGGCGAAAGGCGAAGCCTGACTCGGCGCAAGCTCTGCCAAGCGCGTCAACGCTTGCTGGACAGCGGGTTCCCGGGGATCCGACATGGTGGCAAGGTAACCGCGTTCTGGCGCGCATGGAAACCCCAAAGTTCCAGGCCAACCGCGCCCGGCCGCCGTCGCCCGACGCCCGACCGACCGAGGAACTGGCGCAACCACGGCGCCGCTCCTATATGGTAGGCGCCAGTATCGCGTGCCGCTGCCTGCAGCCGCCGCGCAGCACCACCCTTGGCTGACTTGCCAGGGCCAGTAGCGCCTGCGGCTGCCGCCGCGGGGCCAGCGTGTAGACCAAGGAAGCGCATGTCATCCACCTCGCGAAGAGCTCCCGTCGCCGCCTGCATCCTCGCTGCCGGCAAGGGCACACGCATGCGCTCGCGCCTCGTGAAGGTGCTCCATCCGTTCCTCGGTCGGGCGATGGTCGTGCACCTGGTCGATGCCGCGTTCCGCTCTGGCGTCGACCGCGTCGTCACGGTGGTTGGTCATCAAGCCGACGACGTGCGCAAGGAGATCGAGGTCGCCTTCCCCGGCTGGAGCCTCGGCTTTGCGCCGCAGACCGAGCAGCGCGGCACTGGTCACGCCCTCCAGGTCGCGTTGCCGGCGCTCCAAGGCGCCTCCGAAGTGCTCGTCATCTATGGCGATACGCCGCTCCTGCAGGCCAAGACGCTGGCGCTCCTGCTCACCGCCCACCGCGAGTCGTCGCACGTGATGACCATCGCGACCTTCGACGCGCTCGACCCAGCCGGCTACGGTCGCATCGTGCGCGACGCCGACGGCCAGGTGCAGCGCATCGTCGAGCATGCGGACGCGACCCCCGACGAGCGCGCAATCCGCGAGGTCAACGCCGGCATGTGCGTCATCCGCGGTGACATCCTCGAAGGCGCGCTCGCCGGGCTCACGACGCACAATGCCCAGGGCGAAATCTACCTGACCGACCTGGTCGCACGCTTCGCGGCCGCGCCTGTCGAAAGCGATGCCCGGGCAGGCGTCGGTGCCTTCAAGCTGGCCGACCCGATTGAAGCCCAGGGCGTCAATACGCGCGCCCAGCTCGCCGAGCTCGAGGAGATTGCGCTCAAGCGCATGCGCCTCACATGGATGGACCGCGGCGTCTCGATGCAGGACCCGGGTTCAATCCGC
>Ga0209181_10000279_pt1 | contig 96164 bp, 65 predicted proteins | sample MAT05_FD_187208 | JGI IMG/M metagenome (GOLD analysis project Ga0209181, IMG submission 187208) | Freshwater microbial communities from Lake Fryxell liftoff mats and glacier meltwater in Antarctica - MAT-05 (SPAdes) (version 2) | ecosystem: Environmental > Aquatic > Freshwater > Ice > Liftoff...
CAGCCCCCCCCCACAAATCTCGACATCCGCCGCAAAGTCGCCGAAATGGTGTTGTACTACCTGCGTGACGGGCGGCTCACCAATTGCGTCAATGCGCATTGGTTGCGGAACAATAGTCAACGAAGGAAACGCTGCGACTGCCCGGCGGTGCGGGCGATGTGACCCGTGAAAGCGCCGCCTTCGGGGCAAGTCTTGAGGGCAGATCGTTTTCCCACCCGGGTTCCCGCCACCTGCGTGCTGCGCACTGCGGGAATGGCCTTGGGGCGGCCTTGCGCGCTGTGAACGAGCTGGACGATGCCTTCGGTGCCACCCTTGAGGCCGAGCAGTCCGCCGTGCTAGCCCTGCAGGAGCGGGACGCGTTCTGATCTACCTGCTAAACGCCGGCATCCTGTTCATTCGGCTCAAGAACCAGCCATCGGCCGTCGCGCAACGCGTCGATAGCCTGCCCGAAGCAGACCGGTTGTGCATGTCCTTCATCACGTGGGCGGAACTGCCGCAGGGCGCCGAGCGCAGCACACGCAAACCTGCAGTCTTGCGCCGGCTGGACGCGCTGGCTGAAAATGCAACGCTTGTGACGCACAACACCGGCGAGTCTCAGCGGGTGGCTGGCTTGCGTGTCAAGACTGGGTGGAATCCGCGTACCGCGGCACCTGGTGCGAGGTTGGCCTTGGGGTCGTACCGAGGGGCACGCGCGACATCGAAATCGATGTCCGGGTTGCCCTCAAGTCTCCGGCAGCACCGCAGCGGGCTGGTGCCTGCGCGCTGTCAACCATGCGCTGGCCATGCCGCACAGGGCAATCAGCAGAATGCCGGCCCAGGCCCACGCATCGGGCACATGGTCAAACAGCCACCAGCCGAACAGCACCGCATAACCGATCTGGCAATACATATAGGGCATCAGCGTCGAGGCAGGCGCCCGCTGGTAGGCCTGTGCCAGCAGGAAGTGCCCGATGGCACTGGCCGTGCCCATCAGTATCAGGGCCAGCCAGACCCGGGGCGAATCGACCGCTGACCAGGTCCAGGGCAAGAGCATGACAGCCAGGGCGGCGCACATCCAGACCGTGCACAGATGGGTTGTGGTCGGATTCTCGATGCGTCCCAGACGGCTGGAGATCAGCTGGAACCAGCTGCTGAACACGACGCAGCCGATCGGCAACACGACCCACCAGTGCAAACCGATGTTCCCACCCGGGCGGATGATGACCATGGCGCCAACGAGTGCGCCGCAAATCAGCAACCACTGCCAGCCGGACACCTTTTCCTTGAGAACCACCACCGCCAGCACAGTCACCAGCATCGGCACCAGCATCACGATGGCCGCGAACTCGCCCACCGGCATGTATTTCAGGGCCCACATCGCAAACAGGGTGGTGATGGCGAACACGGCAGCGCGCAGCAACTGTATCCGCGGGTGGCGCGGTACCAGAATCGCCCGGCCGTGCATCGGCAGCAGGACCACGGTCGACACGACCGCCTGCAGCAGGTACCGCATCGAGAGCGCCATCAGCATCGGCACCGTGCCCATGGCGTACTTGGCGCTGGTGTCGAGCACCGCAAAACACAGGGTCGCCAATGCCATCAGGCCGATACCGGCCAGGATACTGACCCGGCTGTCGCCCCTTGTCATGGGGCCAGGCAGCCGGTGTAGCGCCCTGCCGGACTATCGCGGGTCCAGACCAGCGGGAACAAAATGTCGTCCATCGGGGCACCGTCCGCCAGCCGTTCCTCCAGCCCGGGAAACGGCGGTGAGGTACGCCAGGGCCGGGGTGCGTGGCGGGCGTCGTCACCCAGGTAACGCGCGGAGAACACGCGCCGCCGCAGGCCCTGGCCGGTGCCGCTGCTGGCATGCAGGGCCAGCATATGAAAGGCCACCGCATCGCCCGGCTCCAGCGCCCAGCCCACCGGCCGGTGCTGCTCCGGGTGCCGGTCGATGTCCGGCAGTTCGGCCAGTGCGCCCGCCGGGAACCATTTCGCCTGCTGGTCGCGGAAGGTGCGCGGCATGTACCACGGCCCCGCATGCGAGCCGGCCACGAAACACAGGGTACTGGCCAGCGGCACGGGATCGACCGGGATCCAGAAACTCACGTTCTGTCGACCGGCCACGTTGTAATAGGGCTGGTCCTGATGCCACGGTGTGGTCTGCCGGGTACCGGCTTCCTTGACCAGCAGATGGTCATGGTACAGGCGTACCGTGTCGCTGCGCATCAACTGCGCGCTCAGGTGCGGCAGCGCTGACGCGAACAGGATGGCCTGGTAGTCGGCGTTGCCCCGCCAGGTGCAGAAGTCTTCAACAAAGCGCCCAGGGTCATCGCGTTGGCTGGCCACCTGAGCCAGGGCGCTGGGGTGGGCCAGGTTGTGCTCGATGCCCCGCGCGAGTTGCACGACTTCGGGCGGTGTCAGCACGCCTCTCAACACGACGGCACCGTCGCGCGAGAATGCGTCGAGCGCTGCTGCGTCGATGACCATATCTTTCCTGTGCACTGAAAAGGAACACCAAGTATCCGCGATGCCAGGCGCGGCCCCGGGCTATCGTGCCGCAACCAGCAGGGCAGGAGCCCCCTCAGTCGGGTCGTTGCAGCGTGAAAATCTTGCCAGGGTTCATCAGGTTGCCAGGATCCAGCGCCTGCTTGAGCAAGCGCATGACGTCTACGCCTTCCCCGTGCTCGGCCTCCAGGTACTTGATCTTGCCCAGCCCGATGCCGTGTTCGCCAGAGCAGGTACCGTCCATCGCGAGTGCCCGATGGATCAGGCGCTCGTTGAGGCGCTCGGCCTCGGCCAGCTCGCGCGGATCGTCACGCATGACCCGAAAGCCGAGGTGGAAGTTGCCGTCCCCGACATGGCCGACCAGCGGCGCCTTGAGAAAACTGCCTTTCAGGTCCTCTTTGGATTGCAGAATGCATTCGGCCAGCCGCGAGATCGGCACACATACATCGGTGGCCCAGATCTCGCAGCCGGGGCGCATGGCCTTGCTCGCGTAGGTGACATCATGGCGGGCCTTCCAGAGCGCGTTGCGCTCCTCGGGGCGGGTTGCCCACGTGAAGGCGCCACCACCGTGGTCGCTGACCAGCGACTGAACCATCTCCGCCTGCTCCTTCACCGCGGCATCGCTGCCGTGAAACTCGATGAACAAGGTGTCCTTGAGCGGAAGGCTCATCTTGGAGTAGTGGTTGATCGCGTCCACCGCATCCGGGTCGATGAGTTCGATGCGCGCCACCGGGATGCCCAGCTGGATGGTCTGGATCACTGCATTCACCGCGCCGCCGATGTCCTCGAACGAGCACACCGCCGCCGCCATCGCCTCGGGAATGCCATACAGCTTCACGGTCACCTCGGTGATGATGCCCAGCGTGCCCTCGGAGCCGACAAACAGGCGTGTCAGGTCGTAGCCCGCCGCCGACTTGCGTGCCCGCCGTGCGGTGCGGATGATGCGCCCGTCGGCCAGCACCACCGTGAGCGCGAGCACGTTCTCGCGCATGGTGCCGTAACGCACGGCGTTGGTGCCGGACGCACGCGTGGCGGCCATGCCGCCGATGGATGCATTGGCGCCCGGGTCCATCGGAAAGAACAAGCCCATGTGACGCACATGTTCGTTGAGCTGCAGGCGCGTGACGCAGGCCTGCACCGTCACATCCAGGTCGTCTGCGCCGACGCGCAGCACCTGGTTCATGTGCGAGAGGTCCACCACCACGCCACCCAGATGGGGGATGACGTTGCCCTCGAGCGAGGTGCCGGTGCCGTAGGCGATCACGGGAGTTGCGTGGGCGGCGCAAATACGCACCACTTCGGCCACCTCCTCGGTGCTTTGCGGGAAAACCACCGCATCGGGCCGGTGCGGGCTGTGCCAGGACTCGTCCTTGGCGTGGTGATCGCGTACGCCGGCGCTGGTGGACAACCGCTCGCCGAAGCGGCTGCGCAGGGCATCGATTGCGCCCTGGTGCACGTTCGATGCCTCCATCACGGCGTGTCCTGCACGGCCTTGATCATCTCCATGCCGCCGACCTTGGAGGCCCAGCTGTTGTACATGGGTTGCATGGCCTTCTGCCACGGCCCCTTGTCGACCTTGTGGTACTTGGCACCGGCCGCGACCGCCTTTTTCACGGCGTCTTCTTCGCCCTGCGCATTCAACTTGTCCTGAAGTTTGATGGCATCGGAAGCTGCCGACTGCACCAACGCCTGCTGCGCGGGCGAAAGCCGTTTCCAGAAATTGGTCGAAAAGACGACCGCAGAGATGGAATAAATGTGGCCCAGGTCGGTCAGGTGCGGCGCGACTTCATGGAACTTGGCAAGCCAGAAACTGACCTTATTGTTATCCAGTGCATCGACCACCCCCGTCTGGACCGAGTTGTAGATTTCGGGGAACGCAATCGGTGTCGGGTTGGCACCAAGCAGCTTCCAGAGTTCCACGTGCAGCGGGCTCTGGATTACCCGGATTTTCAGGCCCTTGACGTCGTCGGGCGTCAGGATGGGCTTCTTGGCCATCGGGTGGCGGCCGCCATTGTTGTAGTACCCCACGACCTTGAACCCATGCGGCTCGTACTTGGCGGCGAGTTGCTTTCCGACGTTTCCTGCCAGGACCCTCGCGACGTGCCCGTCGTCCCGGAACAGGAACGGCATGTCGAAGAGTGCGCCCTCGGGTACCCAGATGCCCAGCACCGAGACATTGATCGGCGCGCCGCAGACGGATCCGAGCCGCATGCCTTCAGCCAATTCCTTCTCGCCGCCAAGCTGGGAGTTGGGAAACAGCTGGGCCTCGATCGCGCCGTTGGAGTCCTTGTTCATGCGGTCGACCAGCAGCTGCATGGCGATAGTCGGTGGCGTGTCGGCCGCGCCGAGCACGCCAAACTTACAGGCAATTTTGGCCTGCGCCTGCGCGGGCGGGGCCAGGCTTGCGAGTGCGAGTGCGGCAAGGGCTGCCGCCGTGGTTGCCAGTCTGCGGATCTGCATGGTGATGTCTCCTTGTGAACGAAAGTGAAGGTCGCCTAGAAAAATGCACGGACGAAAGCGAGCGAGATGGTTGGTATGTAGGTGATCATCATGAGGCCTACCACCAGAATCAGCAAGAACGGCATCACCGCACGGAACGTCGCCTGCACCGGGGTGTCGGTGATCGCCGACGGTATGAAAACCAGCAGGCCGTAGGGCGGCGTCAGCCCGCCCATCATCAGGTTGACCACCACGATGATGCCAAAGTGCACTGGGTCGACACCGAGCTGCATGATCAGTGGCAGCGTCAACGGCACCACGATCAGCATGATGGCCGTCAGGTCCAGGAATGCGCCGGCGACCAGCATCAGCACATTGAGGATCAGCAGGATCACCCAACCCTGGCTCACATGGTCCAGCATGACCTGCAGGAATTGCTGCGGCACTCGGCCCGAAATCAGCACCCAGGCAAACGGCGCTGCCACTCCGATCAGGAAACCCACCATGGCAGCATTGATGCTCGACTCACGCAGGCCACGCCAGACTTCGGGCAGCTTCAGATCCTTGTAGAAGAACACTCCGATGCCCAGCGCATACACCACCGCCACTACCCCGGCCTCGGTCGCGGTAACAAAACCGAAGCGGATGCCACCAATGATGAGCACCGACAGCATCAGCGCCGGAACCGCCTGCACCAGCGGGCCGGATACCGCGGCCCACGACGGCGCTGCCGTGGCCTGGCCGTAGCCCTTGCGCCGGGCGATGACGTAGACCGTGCCCATCAGCAGCATGGCGATCAGCAAGCCGGGCAGGATACCCGCCAGGAACAGCTTGCCGACCGACACATTGGCAATCGAGGCAAACAGCAGCATCGCGATGGAGGGCGGGATCACGTTGGGCAGGATTGCAGACGAGGCAATGACGGCACAGCAGAATGGCGCCGGGTAGCCGTTGCGCTTCATTTCGGGAACCATCATCTTGGACAAGAGCGCGGCGTCGGCGGTCGACGACCCTGAATCGAAGCCGAACAATACGCTGGTGAGCACGTTCACCTGCGCCAGGCCGCCACGAAGGTGCCCGACCAGCGCGCGCGCAAGCCCGATCAGGCGCACCGTCAGGCCACCGGCGGTCATCATCTGCGCTGCCGCGATGAACAGCGGAATCGCCAGCAGCACGAACTTGGAGGAGCCGACCACCATGTTGTGCACCACCGCCGCCGGTGGCAGCAAATCGCCAGCATCGCTGGCCACGAAGGCAGCGAACAGCATGCAAAAAGCCACCGGAACACCCATCACCAGGGTCACCACAAAGGAAATCGCCAGCAGCAACGTGGGGCTGCTGCTCTGGATGCCGGTGAGTTCATACACGTCGAGCAGCAGCCAGACCAGCACCGAAAACCCGATGGCAGCCAGTTCCGACCGGCGGTTTTCGGCGACGCTCAGGGCCGCGAGCAACTGGTAGAGCAGCAGAATGCACGCGGATATTGGAATGACCGCGTACTGCCACCACGACGGCAAGCCCAGCGTGAGGCTGGTGCCAGACGTCATGCCGGCGATGGTCCAGCCCGCGGTCAGGAGCCGGATGACCGTGTAGGTGACGGCTGCTGCTGCCAGGAAGCGGACCACCTTTTGTCCAGCGCCAGGCAACATGTCGCGCAGGATCGGAATGGCGATGTTCTTGCTGCGGTGGGTGGCGATCGGCAGCACCGTGAAGATCAGCCAGGTGAAAAGCCACAACCCGCCCTCCTCCGTCCAGCTGAAGGAAGCATTGAACACGTAACGCGAGATCACCCCTCCCAAGACGACCAGGATGATGGCCGACAGCAGTGCGGCGCCCAGATGGCTCAGCCAGGCGTCGAACCACAGGCGCAGCTGCACCGCGCGGCGGCCGATCGCATCGGGCGGCATGGCATCGTCGGCCCTGCCCTCGACCAGATCGAGGATGTCGGGCCCGGATTGGGCGGTCACGGCAAATCTCCTCTTTTTTCCCTGAAGCCGGGTCCATTATTATAATAACATAAGGGTGTCTTGCCAGATCCTGCCAAACCCGGCTTGGATAATGCCGCGCCTTGCTTGGCGTCGCAGGGTTTCGTCATGGGCGTGCTGAACGCTTTTCCAAGCCTGATGATGGTGCCTCTCGCATGGATGCTGACCCGATGAACGTTCTGGATACCTTTCAACTCCAAGGGCGCTGCGCCCTCATCACCGGCTCGGCGGCCGGCATTGGCCTGGCTTTAGCCAGGGCACTGGCGCATGCCCGTGCCCGTGTTTTGATATTCGTCCAAAGGAAAACTTCATGAAATCCGTTGTCTGCCATTCGGCCAAAGACCTGCGCATCGAAAACACCGAGCTGCCCGCTTTGGGCGAACACCAGTTGCGCGTGAATGTTGCCTACGGTGGCATTTGCGGCTCGGATCAGCACTACTACCAGCACGGCGGGTTTGGCACGGTTCGCATCAGGCAGCCCATCGCCCTGGGCCATGAAGTTTCGGGTGTGATCGAATCTTTGGGGGCCAAGGCCACGGGCATCGCCGCGGGCCAGCGCATTGCCATTTCGCCCTCGCGTCCCTGCGGGCATTGCCGATTCTGTCAGGCGGGCCAGCACAACCACTGCCTGAACATGCGTTTTTACGGCAGCGCCATGCCCTTCCCGCACATTCAGGGCGCGTTCAGCGAACAGCTCATCATCGAGGGCTATCAGGCGCACCCGGTTGCGGACCACCTGAGCCTGTCAGAGGCCGCGCTGGCCGAGCCGCTGTCGGTAGGCTTGCACGCCATCCAGCGTGCCGGCAGCGTGCTGGGCAAGCAGGTGCTCGTCACGGGCTGCGGCCCGATTGGCTCGTTGTTGATTGGCGCTTTGCGCCGCGCCGGTGCCGCGCGCATTGTGGCCGCCGACATTGCCGATTTACCGCTCAAGTGTGCCCGCGAAATGGGTGCCGACGAAACCATCAACCTCCAAACCCAGGCCGAGGTGATGGACCCGTACAAAGCCGACAAAGGCCAGTTCGATGCCGTGTTTGAGGCCTCGGGCAGCGAAGCCGCGCTGCGCGTAGGCCTGGACACCATCGTTCCGCGCGGCGTGCTCATCGCCGTGGGTGTAGGCGGCGAAATCAGCTTGCCCATCACGCAATTGGTGGCCAAAGAGGTGGACTTGCGCGGCACCTTCCGATCCCATGCCGAATTTGCCACCGCTGTGCACTTTTTGAACCAAGGCCTGGTCAACGGCAAGCCCGTCATCACCGCCATCTTGCCACTGGAACGTGCCCTGGAAGCCTTTGACCTGGCCGCCGACAAGCGCCAGTCACTCAAGGTACAGATTTCTTTTCAGAGCGCCTGAACATCAGGGATTTTCCCGTCTTGCCAGTTGCGTCAACGGCGCGGCGTGGGTCATCGACGGGGGCACACGCGGTCTGACGCAGTTACCAACATCACGGGAGCAAGTCCATGAGAATCACCAAAGTCGAAACGGTCTGGTTTCAGGCCCTGCCGGAAGCCCGGTGGCGTGAACAAAACGCCAGCTCACGCCAGGCCCTGCCAAACAACGTGTGGGTGCAGATCCACACCGACGACGGGCTCATCGGTCTAGGCGAAACCTACTACCTCCCGCGCGCCGTGGCAGCGGTGATCCACGACGTGCTGGCGCCACTGCTGATCGGGCGCGATCCGATGGACATCGAGAACCACTGGAACAACATGTTTTCGCTCGTCAACTTCTGCGGCTTCGCCGGGTCGGAGATGCGGGCGATTTCCGCCGTGGACATCGCGCTGTGGGACCTCGTGGGGCAGCACGTGGGGCAACCCATCTACAACCTGCTGGGCGGGCGCAGCCGCGACCGTATTGCGGTCTACAACACCTGCGTCGGGTTCGGCAAATACGACGATCTCGAAGCCTGGAGTCATGGCCGCGCGGGTGAGCTCGCCCAATCGCTGCTGGGCCAGGGAATCAAGGCCATGAAGGTCTGGCCCTTTGATCAATTCGGCCCCACGCTCTCTGGCCCGTCGAAACTGGGCGAACCTTACACGGTGTGGGGTGCGACGACGGCGGCGGGCGTGTTGGGCCACTCGATCAGCAACGAGGATCTGAAGCGCGGTGTCGCCATCGTGCAGGACATTCGCAGCGCAGTCGGCGACCGCATGGCCGTTGCGATCGAGGGGCATGCCCGCTGGGATCTGCCCAGTTCCATCCGCATCGCGCGCGCGCTCGAGCCCTACGACATCTATTGGCTGGAAGAAATCATGCCGCCGGACAACGTGGATGCGTTCGTCAGGCTGAAATCCGCCACGACGATTCCGATCTGCCAGAGCGAGCGCGTCTTCACCCGGTTCAACTACCGCCCCTGGCTGGAGAAAGGCGCGCTGGATATCGTGATGCCGGATTTCACCTGGGGCGGCGGCATTACAGAGGGCCGGAAAATCTGCAGCCAGGCGGACACCTATTTTCTACCCGTCACCTCGCATGACACGATCGGGCCGGTAGCGCTGTGGGCGGCGGCCCATCTGATGTTGCACATTCCCAATGCGCTGATCATGGAGACCGTGCGCGGCTACGTGGAGGGCTGGTATGACGAGGTCCTCGCCGACCGGATTCCGATTGCAGACGGCCACCTCTCGCTTCCCGCAAAGCCGGGCCTGGGCACACGTCTGCGCGATGGTTTCATGGCGCGCCCCAACGCACGCATCGAGGTGACCGCCGAAGACGACCTGAACCGCTGGTGATGCCCCAGATGCTCACCCCCATGCGCACGATTCTAAAAGGCCACGCGGTGATGCCGGTCCTGACCGTGCATGACGCGCACACTGCCGGCGACCTCGCGCTCGCGCTCATCGAGGGCGGTATCACGGTGTTCGAGGTACTGCTGCGTACGCCTGCCGCCGTCGCCGGCATCGCCGCCATGGTGCGCGCTGCGCCGCAGGCCTGCATCGGCGCTGGCACTTTGCTGCGCCGCGACGATGTGCTGCGTGCGGTCGATGCAGGTGCGCGCTTCGGCGTCTCCCCCGCCCTGACCCCCGCGCTCGCCGACGCCATCCTGGAGGCCGGGTTGCCGTTCCTGCCGGGAGTGGGTACGCCCAGCGAAGTACTGGCGGCCTGGGAGCGTGGATTCGACACCCAGAAGCTCTTCCCCGCGCACGGCGGGCAAGGCGTCGCGTGGCTGCAGGCGATCGGGCCGGTGTTTCCGCAAATCCGCTTCTGTCCCACCGGCGGTATCCGAGCGGCGGATATCCCGGCCTATCTGGCGCTGCCCCACTGCGTCGCCGTCGGCGGATCCTGGATCGCGCCGCCCGAACTGGTGCAGCGGCGCGACTGGTCAGCCATCACAGCGCTGGCGCGCCAGGCCAGCGCGATGCGCGTGGCCTGAGACATTCCGCCACCGCCCACAGCATCAGGCCTCCATGCGCAAGCACATCATCGCTGTCGGCGGAATCTGTGCCACGACGGTTTACCGCGTGCCAGAGATTGCGCCGGCCCCGGCCAAGGTGATCGCCACCGAGATCTGCGAACTGGTCGACGGCATGGCCCTGTCGGCAGCCTGCGCTTTTGCCCAGCTGGGCGGCACCGCCTCCATCTGGGCACGCATTGGTGACGATGCCCTGGGCCGCTCGATGCGCGACACCCTGCGTGCAGAACATATCGATACCACCGCGCTGCGCACGGTGCCGCAAAGCGCTTCCTCCCGTGCCGCCGTGATCGTGGACGCCCGCGGCGAGCGCCTGGTCGTGCCCTTTCATGATCCGCGCACCGATGCGTCGGCCGATTGGCTGCCACTGGCATCCTTGCGCGACGCCGACTTCGTGCACTGCGACGCACGCTGGCTGCAAGGGTCGCTGGCGGCACTGCAGGAAGCGCGCCGGCTGGGTATGGCTTCCATGGTCGACGGCGACGTGGCACCGCGCGAGGTTCTGGCGCAACTGCTCCCGCTGGCGCGCTACGCCGTATTTTCCGATGCCGGACTGTTTGCCTACACCGGCCTGTCGGAGCTCGAACCCGCATTGCGCGCAGTCGCCCGTTCGCACGACGGGCACGTCGGCGCGAGCTGTGGCGCCGCGGGTTACTGGTGGCTGGAGGGCGGCTCGCTGCGCCATGCCCCCGCACCCACCGTGAACGTGGTCGACACGCTGGCTGCGGGGGATGTGTTCCATGGTGCCCTGGCGCTGGCCCTGGTGGAGGGCCGGCCGATCGAGCAGGCAGCGCACATCGCCTGTGCCGCAGCCTCCCTCAAGTGCACGCGCTTTGGCGGGCGCCTGGGTTGCCCGACACGGGCAGAACTCGATGCCTTTCTGGACCGGCCACCGACCGTGCCAACCGCAGGACGCTGACACCTCAATACGCAGATGGCGCGCGCTCAACCGACCCAGCGCCGTGCGTTGTGCCACAGTCCCATCCAGGGGCTTGCGCGGTTTGCGGGCTGGTCGGTCCAGCTCATCTGGATATTGCGGAACACGCGCTCCGGATGCGGCATCCAGGCCGTGAACCGCCCGTCGGCTGTAGTCACGCCGGTCAGCCCACCCGGGCTGCCATTGGGATTGAAAGGATAGGCCTCGGTGGCCTGGCCCTGGTTGTCGGTGTACCGCATCGCGGCGAGGGCCTGGGCGGCGTTGCCGCGGTAGCGGAAGTTGGCAAATCCTTCGCCATGCGCCACCGCGATCGGCATGCGGCTGCCGGCCATGCCACGCAGAAAGATCGAAGGCGACTCCAGCACCTCGACCATCGACAGGCGGGCTTCGAAACGCTGACTCTGGTTGGTGGTGAAGCGCGGCCAATCCTGCGCTCCGGGAATGATGTCGGCCAACTCGGCGAACATCTGGCAGCCATTGCACACGCCCAGGCCAAAGGTGTCGCCACGCGCGAAGAAGCCACGGAACTGGTCGGCCAGCAGCGGGTTGAAGGTGATGGAGCGCGCCCAGCCAATGCCGGCGCCCAGGGTGTCGCCGTAGCTGAATCCGCCGCAAGCCACCAGGCCCTGGAAGTCTGCCAGCGCCGTGCGCCCGCCGTGCAGATCGCTCATGTGCACGTCGCAGGCCTCGAAACCGGCCTGGGTGAAGGCATAGGCCATCTCGACGTGCGAATTGACGCCCTGTTCGCGCAACACCGCGACCCGTGGCCGGTGCAGCGCGAGTGCCGGCGCTGCCGGCGTGGTGTCGGGGGTGAAGCTCAGGTGCACGTGCAGGCCGGTGTCGTGCGGCGCGCCGGCGGCTGCGTGTTCGGCATCGGCGCACTCCGGGTTGTCGCGCCGCTGACAGATCTTCCAGCTCACGGCGTCCCACACCTGGTGCAGGTCGGGCAGGCTGGCCGCAAACACCTGGCGTGCATCGCGCCAGACCTGGATCTCGCCGACACCCGTGGCAATGGCGCCGCCGGCCGGGCGGGTCTTGCCGATGGCATGGCTGTACCGGCTCAAACCGTGCGCGCGCAAGACCTGCATGACCTTGTCACGATGGGTGGTGCGCACCTGCAGCACCACGCCGAGCTCTTCGTTGAACAGCGCCTGCAGCGTGAGCTCGTCGCGGCGCGCCTGCACCTGCGTTGCCCAGTTCTTGCTGTCGCCGACCTCGGCACGGCTGTCGCTGATGCCGTCGCCCTCGGTCACCAGCATGTCCACGTTGATCGCCACACCCACATGGCCAGCGAAAGCCATTTCGCACACGGTGGCAAACAGACCGCCGTCGCTGCGGTCGTGGTAGGCGAGCAACAGGCCCTGCTGACGCAGTGCATTGACGGCGTCGACCAGGTGCACCAGGTCCTGCGGGTCGTCCAGGTCCGGCACCACATCACCGACCTGGTCCAGGCTCTGTGCCAGAATGCTGCCGGCCATGCGCCGGCGACCCCGGCCGAGGTCGATCAGCACCAGGGTGCTGTCGGGCTCGCGCGCGTCGAGTTGGGGGGTCAGCGTGCCGCGCACATCGTCGAGCGTGGCGAAGGCACTCACGATCAGAGACACTGGCGCGGTGACTTTACGCTGTGTGCCGCCCTCCGACCACTGCGTGCGCATCGACAGCGAATCCTTGCCGACCGGAATCGAGATGCCCAGTGCCGGGCACAGCGCCAGACCGACGGCGCGTACCGTGTCGTAAAGGGCGGCGTCCTCGCCGGGCTCGCCACAGGCCGCCATCCAGTTGGCAGACAACTTCACCCGCCCCAGCGTGATCGGTGCGGCGAGCAGGTTGGTGATGGCTTCGGCCACCGCCATGCGCCCTGAGGCCGGTGCGTCGATGGCGGCCAGCGGCGTTCGCTCGCCCATCGCCATGGCTTCGCCGCGGAACCCGGCAAAGTCGGCCAGGGTCACAGCGCAGTCGGCCACCGGCACCTGCCAGGGCCCGACCATCTGGTCGCGGTGGCTCAGGCCGCCCACGGTGCGGTCACCAATGGTGATCAGGAAGCGCTTGGAGGCCACGGTCGGGTGCGACAACACCGCAATCGCGGCCTGCTGCAGGCTGACGCCACCCAGGTCGAGCACCCGGAAGCGCCGCGCCAGGCGCTGCACGTCGCGGTGCATGCGCGGGGGCTTGCCCAGCAGCACGTCCATGGGCATGTCGACCGCCGCCGGATGTTCGCCATCGGATAGCACCAGCTGACGCTCTTCGGTGGCCGTTCCCACCACGGCGAACGGGCAGCGCTCGCGCTCGCACAAGGCCTGCAGCAGCGGCAGCGCCTTTGGCGCAATCGCCAGCACGTAGCGCTCCTGGCTTTCGTTGCACCAGATCTCTTTCGGTGCCAGGCCGCTTTCTTCCAGGGGAATGGCGCGCAAATCGAAGCGCGCCCCACGCCCCGCGTCGTTGGTCAGCTCCGGAAAGGCGTTGGACAAGCCGCCCGCACCGACGTCGTGGATGGCCAGGATCGGGTTGCCGGCTTGCAGCGCCGCGCAGTGGTTGATGACCTCCTGCGCCCGGCGCTGCATTTCGGGATTGCCGCGTTGCACCGAATCGAAATCCAGGGCGGCCGAATTCGCACCGGTGGCCATGGAGCTGGCCGCGCTGCCTCCCATGCCGATGCGCATGCCGGGGCCGCCGAGCTGCACCAGCAGGCTGCCGACAGGAAAGGGAATCTTGTGCGTCAGGCCGGCATCGATGCTGCCCACACCGCCGGCGATCATGATGGGCTTGTGGTAGCCGCGCTGAAGCGTGTCGATATCGGAGGTGACCGACTGCTCGTACTCGCGGAAGTAGCCCAGCAGATTTGGCCGCCCAAATTCGTTGTTGAAGGCCGCTGCACCCAACGGGCCCTCGACCATGATCTGCAGCGGGCTGGCGATATGGTCCGGTCGGCCATAAGCACGGGCGGCATCGTCGAACTGCAGCCGCGACACCGTGAAACCAGCCAGCCCGGCCTTGGGTCGCGAGCCGCGGCCGGTGGCACCCTCGTCGCGGATCTCGCCACCCGATCCGGTCGAGGCGCCCGCAAACGGCGAGATCGCCGTCGGATGGTTGTGGGTTTCCACCTTCATCAGCACATGTTCCAGGGCCGGCTCGGCGGCATAGGCGGGTGACTGCACCCCGCCAGCGACGGTGCGCGCCACGAAACGCTCGACCCGGCCGCCTTCCATGACCGAGGAATTGTCCGAATACGCCACCACCGTGTGCCGCGGATGCCGTTGGTGGGTGTTGCGGATCATCGCAAACAGCGAGTCCGGCTGGTCCACCCCATCGATCGTGAAGCTGGCGTTGAAGATCTTGTGGCGGCAATGCTCGCTGTTGGCCTGGGCGAACATCATCAGCTCGACATCGGTCGGGTTGCGCTGCAGCCGGGTGAAAGCCTGTACCAGGTAGTCCATCTCGTCGTCGGCCAGCGCCAGCCCGAAGACGGTGTTGGCCTGCTGCAGGGCGGCCATGCCGCCACCCAGCACATCGACCCGCTGCAGTGCTGCGGCAGGGACGCTGGCGAACAACTGTGCGGCCTCCTCCCGCTGGAACACCACGCTCTCGGTCATCCGGTCATGCAGCAGAATGGCCACGGCATCGCGCTGTGCCGCGTCAAGGGCGAGCGTCTTGCCTAGCAGGCCGGGCTTGAGCGTGAGGCGGTACTCGGTGATGCGTTCGATGCGTTGCACCGCGAGGCCGCAGTTGTGCGCGATGTCGGTGGCCTTGGAGGCCCAGGGTGATACTGTGCCCATGCGCGGGGTGACCACCACCAGCGCGCCGTCATGTGGGCCGGCATAGGGGTCGCCGTAGTCGAGCAGGGCCGCCAGTTGCTGCTGCGCCAACGGATCCAATGCACGGTCTGACGCTACCAGATGCACAAAACGGGCCGCCACGCTGGTGATCCGGGGGTGAACGGCCTGCAGCGCCGGCAGCGCCTGGCGCGCGCGGAAAGCGCCAAGCGCGTTGGAGCCGGCAAAAAATTGGGTGGTGGGGGTCACGGAAGGGGCCTGGAAACGGGGCGGGGGGTCGGGCGGTAGCGTCCCGGGAGCGGCAACAGCCGGGGTCGCCACACGGGTCGGAGCATTTTAGCGGCGCCCCGATGGGATAATTGACGGATGACAATTACCTACAAAGATGCCGATGGCGTAGCCGGCATGCGGGTGGCTGGCCGACTGGCGGCCGAAGTGCTGGACTACCTCACCCCCCGTATATTGCCCGGCGTGACTACCAATGCGCTGGACCAACTGGCCCACGACTACATCACGCAGGTCCAGGGCTGCATCCCAGCGCCCCTGAACTACCGCGGCGGCGGCAACACCCCCTACCCCAAATCCATCTGCACCTCGGTCAACCATCAGGTCTGCCACGGCATTCCGAACGACAAGCTGCTCAAGCGCGGCGACATTGTCAACATCGACATCACGGTCATCAAGGACGGCTGGCATGGCGACACCAGTCGCATGTTCATCGTGGGCGAAACCTCCATTGCGGCCCGGCGCCTGTGCACGTTGACCTACGAGGCCATGTGGAAGGGCATCGTGATGGTCAAGCCCGGGGCCCGCCTGGGAGACATCGGCTGGGCGATCCAGAAGTTCGCCGAAGGCCACGGATTCAGCGTGGTGCGCGAGTTCTGCGGGCACGGCATCGGGCGCATCTTTCATGAAGAGCCGCAGGTGCTGCACTACGGCAAGCCCGGCACCCTGGAGGAGCTCAAGCCCGGCATGACCTTCACCATCGAGCCCATGATCAATGCTGGCCGCAAGGACATCAAGGATGGCCCCGAGAAAGATGGCTGGACCATCGTCACCAGGGACCATTCGCTGTCCGCCCAGTGGGAGCACACGGTGCTGGTCACCGATTCCGGCTACGAGGTCCTCACACTGTCCATCGGCAGCCCGGCCACCCCGGCCTTCGTCGGCGCCGTCTGAGTTTCGGCGGGGCTTCGTTCGTCTCCTGAGAGCGCCTGCGTGGCCCACCTGACCCTCCAACAGCTGCGCGAGATCCACCGCAGCGACAAGGCTGCCCTGCAGGCCGCCATGGCCGCCAGCGGCGCATCGACCCGGGGCGTCCGCGGGGCGCTGCACCGGTTGGCCGCCCTGGCCGACCGCAGCCTGCAGGCCTTGTGGGAGCGTGCCGGCCTGACCAGCCAGTACGCTCTGGTCGCCGTGGGCGGATACGGGCGCGGCGAACTCTTTCCGCACTCGGACGTGGACGTGCTCGTCCTGCTGCCCGACCACGACGACCCCGAGCAGGACCTGCTGCTCAAGGCCCGCCTCGAGGCCTTCATCGGCAGTTGCTGGGATACCGGCCTCGAAATCGGCTCCAGTGTGCGTACCATCTCGCAGTGCGTGGCCGAGTCCGCCAAGGATGTCACGGTGCAGACCGCGATCCTCGAATCGCGCCTGATCACCGGCGATGCGCGCCTGTTCGGACGCATGCGCGAGAAGTTGCGCCTGGCCATGGATCCACAGGCTTTTTTCGTGGCCAAGACGTTGGAGATGCGCCAACGCCACAGCCGTTTCGAGGAAACCCCTTATGCCCTGGAGCCCAATTGCAAGGAATCGCCCGGCGGTCTGCGCGACCTGCAGGTGGTGCTGTGGGTGGCCAAGGCGGCGGGCCTGGGCAAGAACTGGGATGAACTCGCCCGCAAGGGCCTGTTGAGCGCTTTTGAAGCCAAGCAGATCAAGCGCAACGAGGCCCTGCTGCGGCTCATACGGGTACGCCTGCACCTGCTGGCCAACCGGCGCGAAGACCGGCTGGTGTTCGACCTGCAGACCGCCGTGGCCGAGTCGTTCGGCTATGTATCCGGCAAGGCAGCGGTGCGTGCCAGCGAGTTGTTGATGCGCCGCTACTACTGGGCTGCCAAGGCGGTGACGCAGCTCAACCAGATCCTGCTGCTGAACCTGGAAGAGCAACTGTATCCGTCCAAACAGGAGCCCCTGCCCATCAATGAGCGCTTCAACGACAAGGCCGGCATGATCGACATCGTGCACGACGACCTGTACCTGCGCGAGCCCCATGCGATCCTGGAGACGTTTCTGCTCGACCAGACCACGCCAGGCATCAAGGGCCTGTCGAGCCGTACGTTGCGCGCGCTGTACAACGCACGCCAGGTCATGGACGGCCGTTTCCGCAGCGACCCGGTCAACCGCGCCACCTTCCGCAAGATCATCATGCAGCACGACGGCCTGACCCATGCCATGCGGCTGATGAACCAGACTTCGGTGCTCGGTCGCTACCTGTGGGTGTTCCGGCGCATCGTCGGCCAGATGCAGCACGACCTGTTCCATGTGTACACGGTCGACCAGCACATTCTGATGGTGCTGCGCAACGTGCGCCGATTTTTCATCGTCGAACACGCGCACGAATATCCGTTTTGCTCGCAATTGGCCGCCGGCTGGGACAAGCCCTGGGTGCTGTACGTGGCGGCCATCTTTCACGACATCGCCAAGGGCCGGGGCGGCGACCACTCGGTGCTGGGTGCACGCGAAGTGCGCAAGTTCTGCCGTGCCCATGGCATCGAGCGCGATGACACCCGCATGATCGAGTTCCTGGTGCAGGAGCATCTGTCGATGAGCAACACGGCCCAGAAGGCCGACCTGTCCGACCCGGACGTGATCCGCGCCTTCGCCGCCAAGGTGGGCAACGAGCGGCGTCTCACGGCCCTGTACCTGCTGACGGTCGCCGACATCCGCGGCACCTCGCCCAAGGTCTGGAATGCCTGGAAGGGCAAGCTGCTCGAGGACCTGTTCCGCCTGACGCTGCGCGCGCTGGGTGGCGGTGCGCCGGATCCGGACGCCGAGGTCGAGGCGCGCAAACGCGAGGCACTGGTGATGATCGCGCTGTACGCCCTGCCCTTCGAGGCCCACAAGCCGCTGTGGAACACGCTGGATGTGGGTTACTTCATGCGCCACGACGCGGCAGACATTGCGTGGCACACGCGCCACCTGTCACGCGCCGTGGGTTCGGACAAGCCGGTGGTGCGGGCGCGCCGCTCACCCGTGGGTGAGGGGCTGCAGGTGCTGGTCTACACGCGGGACCAACCCGACCTCTTTGCCCGCATCTGCGGCTACTTCGACCACGGCGGATTCAGTATCCTGGATGCACGGGTCCATACGGCACGCAACGGTTACGCGCTTGACACGTTCCAGGTGGTCACGGGCAGTTTGCCCGATCAGTACCGCGAGCTCACCAGCATGGTCGAGAACGGTCTACCGGCGGCCATCACCGAAACCGGCCCGTTGCGCGAGCCGAGCCGCGGGCGGGTGTCGCGCCGCGTGAAGAGCTTCCCGATTGCCCCGCGCGTGACCCTGCGGCCCGACGAGAAGGCCCAGCGCTGGTTGCTGAATATCTCGGCCAGCGACCGGGTCGGCCTGTTGTACGCAGTGGCCCGGGTGCTGGCACGCCACAACATCCATCTGCAACTGGCCAAGATCGCCACGCTCGGCGAACGGGTCGACGACACCTTCCTGATCAGCGGCGCGGAGTTGCAGCACAACCGGGCGCAGATCGAGGTCGAGACGGAACTGCTGCAGGTGTTGGGCTGACTTTTTTCGCTCTGGGTGTGTTCGTGTCCGTGGTGGGCGTATTGTGGGCACACTTTGGGCACATTACGGCACTTGGTGGGCACGCCGGTGAGGCTGGGGCAGGCGCCTGCCCCAGCCTCACCGGCAGCCAACGTGGTTCGCGCGCGTTGTGGTCGGACTACCGAACTACCGAACTACCGAACTACCGAACTGCAGGACAACCGGACAAGCAGCACGCCAGCGTGTCAGCCTGTCAGCCTGCGAGGCAGCCAGACTCCGCCAAAAGCAGCCGCCAGGAAGCGAGATCAGTCGTCCTCAACCGGCCCCTCCAGCCCCGGGAAAAAGATCTCGGTAAACCCGAACCGGCTGAAATCGCGGATCCGCATCGGGTACAGCATACCGATCAGGTGGTCGCATTCGTGCTGCACCACCCGGGCGTGAAAGCCGTCGACGGTGCGGTCCACCGGGTCGCCGTACTGGTCGAACCCGGTGTAGCGGATGTGGGCATGGCGCGGCACGACTCCGCGCAGCCCCGGCACCGAGAGGCAACCCTCCCAGTCCTCGGCCTCTTCCACGGCGCCAGACGGCCCGGGCAGCGGCGTGATGACCGGGTTGATCAGCACCGAGCGGGGAATCGGTGCGGCATCGGGGTAGCGCGGGCTGACCGCGCCGGTGCCGAAAATCACCAGCTGAAGGTCGACGCCGATCTGGGGTGCGGCCAGGCCTGCGCCGTTGGCGGCGGCCATCGTGTCGAGCAGGTCGGTGATGAGCAGGTGCAGCTCGTCGGTATCGAACTGCACCACTTGCTGGGCCACGCGCAACAGCCGCGCATCGCCCATCTTGAGAATCTTACGCACTGCCATCGAGCATCTCCTTCAATCCTGCTTCGTCCAGCACCGGCACGCCGAGGGCCAGCGCCTTGTCCAGTTTCGATCCGGCCTCGGCGCCGGCCACGACAAAATGGGTCTTCTTGCTGACCGAACTGGCGACCTTGCCGCCAGCCGCCTCGATGCGGTCCCGGGCGTCGTCGCGCCCCATCTGCGGCAGGGTGCCGGTGATCACGAATGTCTTGCCACTGAGCGGCTTGGGGATGGTGGGCGCTGGCGCGCCCTCCTCCCAGGTGACGCCACAGGCTCGCAGCTGCGCCACCACCTCGCGGTTGTGCGGCTGCTCGAAGAAAAGCCGAATGCTCTGCGCCACGATGGGGCCGACATCGTTCACTTGCAGCAGTTGCTCGACGCCCGCGTCCATGATGCCGTCCAGGTTGCCGAAGTGGCGTGACAGCTCCTTGGCGGTGGCCTCGCCCACGTGGCGGATGCCCAGGCCGAACAGGAAACGCGGCAACGTGGTCTGGCGTGACTTCTGCAGCGCATCCAGCAGGTTCTGGGCCGATTTGCCGGCCATGCGGTCGAGGCTGGCCAGCGCCACCAGCCCCAGGCGGTAGAGATCGGGCAAGGTGCGCACGATGTTCGCGTCGACCAGCTGGTCCACCAGCTTGTCACCCAGGCCCTCGACCTCGACCGCCCTGCGCTGGGCGAAATGCAGGATAGCCTGTTTGCGCTGGGCGCTGCAGAACAGGCCACCGGTGCAGCGGTAATCCGCCTCGCCTTCCTCGCGCACCGCAGCCGAAGCGCACACCGGGCAGATGCGCGGCATGGAAAAGGGCTCCGGCGCGCCCACGCGCTTGTCGAGCAGCACACCCACCACCTCGGGAATGACATCACCGGCGCGCCGCACCACGACGGTGTCGCCGATGCGCACGTCTTTGCGACGAGCCTCGTCCTCGTTGTGCAAGGTGGCGTTGGTCACGGTCACGCCGCCCACGAACACCGGCGCAAGCTTGGCTACCGGCGTCAGCTTCCCGGTACGCCCCACCTGCACATCGATGGCCAACACCGTTGTCAGCTGCTCCTGGGCCGGGTATTTGTGTGCCACCGCCCAGCGCGGTTCGCGCGTCACGAAGCCCAGCTGTTGCTGCAGAGACAGGTCATCGACCTTGTAGACCACACCGTCGATGTCGAAGCCCAGGCTGTCGCGCAGGGCTCCGATGCGCGCGTGGTAGGCCGCCAGTTCGCTGGCCCCGTGTGCCTGCTGCACCAGGTCGCAGACCGGCAGGCCCCAGGCGCGTAACTGCTGCAACATGTCGAAATGGGTCTGGAACTCCGGGCCCCCCCGGTCAGGCGGCGTGATCTCGCCCAGTCCGTAAGCGAAAAAACTCAGCGGGCGGCGGGCGGCGATCGCCGGGTCGAGCTGGCGCACGGCGCCGGCCGCCGCATTGCGCGGGTTGACGAAGGTCTTCTCGCCCTTGGCGCCGGCAGCGATCTTGTCGCGTTGGGAGGCATTGAGGCGTTCGAAATCGTCGCGGCGCATGTAGATCTCACCGCGCACTTCCAGAACCGCCGGCGCATCGGCGGGCAGCCGCAGCGGGATCTGCCCGATGGTGCGGATGTTGTGGGTGACATCCTCACCGAACTCGCCGTCGCCCCGGGTGGCCGCCTGCACCAGCACGCCGCCCTGGTAGCGCAGGCTCATTGCCAGGCCGTCGAACTTGGGTTCGGCCACGTAGTGCACTGCGGGGGCGTCGGGGCTCAAGCCGAGTTCGCGGCGCACCCGTGCATTGAAGTTTTCGGCTCCGCTGGCCAGGGTGTCGGTTTCGGTCCGTATGCTGAGCATCGGCACCCGGTGGCGAACGCTGGCAAATTCGTCGAGCGGTTGGCCCCCGACGCGCCGGGTCGGCGAATCCGCGGTAGTCCATTGCGGATGCTGCGACTCCAGGCTTTGCAGTTCCTGGAACAGGCGGTCGTACTCCGCATCGGGAACTTGCGGGGCATCCAGCACGTAATACTGGTGGGCATGGAGGTGCAGGGTCTCGCGCAGCCAGGCCATGCGGGACTGGGCCTGTGCCAGGGGCGTCGGCATGGAGGGCGATTCGGGGGTCACGCGCGAGCTGGGGGGGAAACCATCGCAGCAGGTCAGCGGCGACTCAGGAAAACAAGCGGCGGGCCAATGGCGACCCTGCTGGCAGGTCGCGCTGTTCCAGGGTGTCGTAGATCTTCTCGAGTTCGGAGCCGATCAGGTCCATGGCGTCGCGCGGCAGCATCTGACCGTTGTCGTCGGTGATGGTGCCGTCCATCGCGGCGGCCAGCGCCACTGCCGATTCGCGCAGGCGAACGAAAGGTTGCTCGCCACGGTCCACCTGGGCCACGTCCAGTGACAGCGCGAACTCGCGGATCGCCGCCTGGGCCGGGTCTTCGGCCAGTGCCGCCTGGGTGTCGAAGCTCAAGCCCAGCACCGGCGGCAGACCCGGCTCGCTGGCCGACAACACCATGCGTCCCGGCATCGCGCCGGCAACGAAGCCCTGACGCGCCGCGTGCTGCTGCACATAGCCCGGGCTCCAGGCCGCATTGCGGGCGCGCAGCGTGAAGCCCAGCTGGGCGTCGTGCTCGCTGGCAAACTGGTCGAGCTCGCGTGCGCGGGCCACCTGCTCGAGCATGTCCGGAAAATCAGGCGTGCCGTTGATGGCGTCGCAAAACTCCTGCGCCTTGACGACAAACTCGGAGAACTCGATCTCGTTCAGGGCGCCGAGCCGGTTGGCCAGTTGCACACCGACCTGGAAGGCTTCGTAGCGCTGTCCGGGTACCGGCACCTCCCAGATGCGGGTCTGGGTATTCATGCCTTCCACGGCAAAGGGCTTGCTGCCGGCACGCCGAGTAGACGGCATGGCGGCCAATGCCGCATCGCCCGACACCTGGTCTTCCAGGGCAACCGGCGCAATCACGTCGATCAGGCCGTCCAGGCCCGCTTTCTTTTCGAGTGCAGGCAGCGGAAACGCCTCCTGGGTGAAGGGGTCGCCATCGAGATGCGGCTCGACCGCTCCGGCTGGATCCGAGGGTGGCATATCGGTGCGTGCGGGCTGGCGTGGGGCCAACTTGCGCGCCTTCCAGGCCTCGTGGGCGACGACAGCCGCGAGCAACACCCCCCCTGCCACCGCCAGCCCGATTTGCAGCGTGCTCATTCAAAAACCTCCCTGCGATACGGTACATCGTCCATGCGGTCTGCGCCGGCGTATCAGGCCGATTCGGCCATGGTGACCGCTGCGTCCATGTCGACCGCGACGATACGCGAGACGCCTTGCTCCTGCATGGTGACACCGATCAGCTGCTCGGCCATCTCCATCGCGATCTTGTTGTGGCTGATGAACAGGAACTGGGTCTCCCGGCTCATCGCCGTGACCAGCTTCGCATAGCGCTCGGTATTGGCGTCGTCGAGGGGCGCATCCACCTCGTCGAGCAGGCAAAACGGCGCTGGATTGAGCTGGAAGATCGCGAACACGAGGGCAATCGCGGTCAGGGCTTTCTCGCCGCCCGACAGCAGGTGGATGGTCTGGTTCTTCTTGCCTGGCGGCTGGGCAATCACCTGTACGCCGGAGTCCAGGATTTCGTCACCGGTGATCACCAGCCGGGCGTTGCCGCCACCGAACAGCTCCGGGAACATCTTGCCGAAATGCGTATTGACGATGTCGAAGGTAGCCGACAGCAGCTCGCGGGTCTCGCCGTCGATCTTGCGGATGGCGTCTTGCAGCGTCGTCATGGCCTCGTTGAGGTCGGCCGTTTGCGCGTCGAGAAACTGTTTGCGCCCGCGTGCGCTGCTGAGCTCGTCCAGGGCGGCCAGGTTCACCGCCCCCAGGGCCAGGATCTCGGCATTGAGCCGGTCGATGGACGACTGCAGGCCGGCCAGGCGCACCGTGTTTTGTGCGATCGAGGCCGCGAGCGGCTCGAGCTCAGCCTTGGCATCATCCAGCAACTGCTGGTATTGCTCGCAGCCCAGCCGCGCGGCCTGCTCCTTGAGCTGCAGCTCTGTGATGCGCTGGCGCAGGGGGTCGAGCTCGCGTTCGAGCTGCAGGCGGCGTTCGTCGCTGGCGCGCAGCCGGGCGGTAAGGTCGTCGTACTCGCTGCGTCGCGCGCCCAGCGCCTGCTCGCGTTGCATCTTGATTGCCAGCGCGCTCTGCAGCCCGGCCTGGGCGGCGGCGTCGGTCAGGCGTATCAGCTCGTCGTGCGCCCGCTGCTGCTCTTGCAATAGCGCCTCGGACTGCTGCACAGCCGTCTGCACCGCGCGCTGCAGCTCGGCCTGGCGCACCTGCAGGCTGCGCAGCGCGAAATCGGCCTCTTGGGCCCGGCGCTCGACCTGGCGCTGCTGCTCGCGGCTGTCGTTCAGGCGGCGCTCGGCCTGCAGCACGCGTTCATCGAGCTGGGCATGGTGCTCCTGGGTGTCGGCGAGCTGCATGTCGAGCGCCTCGAAACGCGCTTCGGCAGTGGCGCGACGCTGCTCCAGATCTTCGAGCTGGGCATCGAGCTCGGCCATCTCGCCGCTGAGTTGCGCGTTGCGTGCACGGGCCTGGTCGGCCAACTGGCGCAGGCGCAGCACCTGCACCTGCAGCGCATGGGCACTGGTCTGGCTCTGGGACGCGTCCCGGCGCAGCTGCACCAGGGTCTGCGAGGCTTCGGCATAGGCGGCCTCGGCGCGTGCCAGGGCCTGGCGCGACTGCTCACCGATCAGGGTCTGGACCCGCAACTGCTTGTCGAGGTTCTCGATCTCCTGCGCGCGCGCCAGCAGGCCGGCCTGCTCGGAGTCGGGCGCATAGAAACTAACGCTGTAGCGCGTGACCGCATGGCCGGCGGGCACGAAGATCGCCTCGCCCGCCTGCAGCTGGTCGCGCCGGGCCAGGGCTTCGTCCAGGTCGGGCGCGGTGTAGCAGCCCTGCAACCAGTCGCGCAGCACCGCGGCCTGACCGGCATCCTGGGGGCGCAGCAGGTCGGACAACCGCGCCAAGCGCGCAGCCGGTGCCGGGGTGGCCGCCTGCGGCGCGCTGAAGAAAGTCAGTTTGGCCGGGGGTGCATCCATGCCAAAAGCCCGCACCCGTTCGAGCACCGACACTTCGAGTGCACCGAGCCGTTCGCGCAGGGCGGCTTCGAGGGCGGCCTCCCACCCCTGCTCGACATGCAACCGGCTCCACAGCGCAGCCATCTGCTCCAGGCCATGGCGGGCCAGCCAGGGCCGCAGCTTGCCGTCGGTGCGCACCTTCTCTTGCAGCGCCTTCAGGGCCTCCATGCGAGCGGCCAGCGCGGCCTGGCGCGAGGATTCGGTGTTCACGGCCTGCTGCTGGGTGCGCCGGGCGTCGTCCAGGCCCGGCAACGCCTCCTGCAATTCGTGCAGGCGGGCTTCGTCGATGGCGGCGGTTTCCTCGGCCTGCTCCAGCTGGGTCTGCAGCCGGAGCAGCAGGGCCTCGTCGGGTGTCTCCAGCGCCTTCTGGTCTGCGCCCAGGCGTTCGCGCCGGATGCTGAACTGCCGCAGCTGCTCCTGCAGGCTGCGCTGCTCGGCGGCCAGCACCTGGATCTGCTGCTGCACCTGGGTCACAGCATCGCGCTGCCCGTTGGCCGCCGACTGGGCCAGCCGCAAGGCGTCGTCGAGCTCGGGCAACTGCTGGGCGTGGTCCTCGACCTGGGCTGCCAGCACGGCGCCGTCTTCCCGGGCCTGCGCACCGCGCTCTTCCAGCTGCACGATTTCGGTGGCTGCGTCCTGGCGGCGGGTGTCCCACTGGGCGATCTGGTCCTTCAGGCTCACCAGGCGTTGCTCGACGCGCTGGCGACCCTCGATCACAAAACGAATCTCGGCCTCGAGCTTGCCGACCTCGGTGCTGGCCTCGTACAGCAGGCCCTGCGCTTGGTTGACCTGGTCACCGGCCGCATAGTGGGCCTGGCGCACGCTCTCGAGGTCGGCCTCGATGCGGCGCAGGTCGGCCATGCGGCTGTCCATGGCCAGCACTGCGCCTTCGGCATCGACCTGGACGCGCGCCTGCTCAGCCTGCGCCTCACCCAGGCGCAGCACCCAGAGCTGGTGCTGACGCAGCGTGGCGTCGGCCTGCAGCGCCTTGTAGCGTTGCGCGACCTCGGCCTGCTTTTCCAGCCGCTCCAGATTGCTGCCGAGCTCGCGCAGGATATCCTCGACGCGGGTCAGGTTCTCGCGGGTGTCGCTGAGCCGGTTCTCGGTTTCGCGCCGGCGTTCCTTGTACTTGGAGACACCGGCCGCCTCTTCCAGAAACAGGCGCAGCTCCTCGGGCTTGGATTCGATGATGCGGCTGATGGTGCCTTGGCCGATGATGGCGTAGGCGCGCGGGCCCAGACCGGTGCCCAGAAAAACATCCTGCACATCGCGCCGGCGCACCGGCTGGTTGTTGATGTAATAGCTGCTGGTGCCGTCGCGCGTCAACACCCGCTTGACAGCGATCTCGGCAAACTGCCCCCACTGGCCGCCGGCGCGGTGGTCGGCGTTCTCGAACACCAGCTCGACACTGGCGCGGCTGGCCGGCTTGCGGCTGGTGGTGCCGTTGAAGATCACGTCCTGCATCGATTCGCCGCGCAGCTCGCTGGCGCGGCTTTCGCCCAGTACCCAGCGCACGGCATCCATGATGTTGGACTTGCCGCAGCCATTGGGCCCCACCACGCCGACCAGCTGACCCGGCAGCATGAAGTTGGTGGGCTCGGGAAAGGACTTGAATCCGGAGAGCTTGATCGAGTTGAGTCGCACGGAAAACAGGCACCAGGTTAGCGGGACAGGCACGCAGCCCGGCGGCGGTGCAGCCCGGATGCAGCGCTGCGATGATACCCCGAGCGCCCGTGACAATTACACGCTTAGGCGCTCCGCGGCGGCTCGCGCGCTGTGGCACGCGTGGTAGCATAAAAAGCCATTAGGGACTGTAATGAAGGGTGCCTTCAGTCCAGGCGCCCCGGCCTCACCGGAGCCACCATGAAACGCATTGAAGACATCGACGACCCGCGGCGCCAATGGCTGATCCTGGCCCTTGCAGCAGGTTTCTTCGGGGCCACCCATGCCAGCGCCCAGGCCGTCACCTTCGGGATCTTCGGCAGCCGGCCGCGCAAGTTGCCCCCGGGCCAGTCGATCTACGGTCTGTCCGGGCAGGTGGCCGTCAACGACAAAGAGGCTACGCTGGCCACCACCATCAAGCCCGGCGACACGGTGCAGACCGGCCAGAACAGTGAGGTCGTGTTCGTCGTCAATACCCACTCCATGATCCTGCGCGGCGACAGCAAACTGCTCATCGAACCGCCCGATGGCAACAGCAGCGCCGACTCGCTCATCATTGCGGGTCTGCGCATGATCAGCGGCAAGTTGTTGTCGGTCTCGCGCAACTCCCCCATGAAACTGACGTCGTCCACCGCCACCATCGGTATCCGGGGCACCGGCTTTTATATCGAGTCCGAGCCCGACCGGACCTACTTCTGCACCTGCTATGGCGCCACCGAGGTGCAAGCCACGGCCGACCCGAGCAGCCGGGAAAGCATCTCGGCACGCCACCACGACCGCCCGGTATACATCGTGACCGACGGCGGCTCCGGCAACAACATCCGAAACGCGCCGTTCGTGAACCACACCGACCAAGAACTGGCGCTGATCGAGACGCTGGTGGGGCGCAAGACGCCGTTTGTGTTTTCGAACGATATCTATACGGGGCCGCGCCGAACATATTGACAATCCGTTTACTTGGCGGCTTGGCGCCGATCGTCGGCGCCGACAATGCGCCACTTGACAGCGCGCGTATCGAGCCCTTGAGTCCTCTTCAGAGGCTGCAGTTGGATTCATCCTGGCTGTCTACCTTTGCCGAACAGTGCGCGGTGTGGCGCCTGCCCATGTGGACAAGCCCTGCAGCCCTGCGGACTGACTGGCGGCGTGACCACAGGCGCACGGCTGCGCCGCGCCTGTACCCCCTTCTTGAATGAAAAATGCCCCTATTACCCAGTACCAGAAATGGCTACGATTCGTGCGCTTTCCCGAGCGCGCTCACGCGGCTGTCGGGCTGGCCGCGTTGCGCAAGGCAACGGGCCTTACGCAGGTGGAGCTGGCCGCGGAGCTGGAGATCCCCCAGCGCAAGGTGGCCTGCTACGAGAGCCCTGAAGCCACGCCGCCTGCACATTTGCTGCCCGCGATCGCGAAGGCGCTGGGGGTGTCGATCGGCGCGCTGTATGGCCACAGCGCCCCAGCGCGCAAGCTGCCCGCTCAGGAGGGAAACAGCCGGCTGCACCGGCGCCTGCTGGCGGTGGAGCAGCTGGGCACCACCGAGAAGCGACAGGTATTGCAGCTCATCGATGCCTTCATCGAACGCGGGCAACTGAAACGCAAGTTGGAAAGTTGCGCCTGAGCACGGGCGACAATGGCAGCGCCGCGCCACTGGCGTTCACATGGGACCCGATCAAGGCGCAGTCCCATGTCGCCAAGTACGGCGTGTCCTTCGTGCAGGCGGCCACCGTATTGCTCGATGCGCTGGCGCTTACGGTTTTTGATGCAGTACACAGCCAGCACGAACAGCGTTGGTTTACGCTGGGCCTGTCCAGCGGGGGCCGGCTGCTGGCGCTGTCCCACACCTACCAACACACCGGGCCCATTGATGTGAAGGTACGCATGATTTCAGCGCGCGAGGCAACCAGCCGCGAGCGTCGGCAATATGAGAATGAACCCCGATTGGTGAACACCATGAACGCACAAACCAAACACGACGATGACGATATGCCCACCGAGATCGATTTCTCCGGGGGCAGGCGTTGTCGGTTCCACAAGGCAGGCGCACAGCTCAATTTGCCGGTCTACCTGAAGCAGCGGGTACAGGCTACTCTGGCCGCCTTGGCCATCGCCAGAAGCGTGGACTTTTCCGCATTGATCAACGATCTGCTCAAGAAAGATATCGAGCTCATCGAGGTGGCGAAGTAGCTATTTCCCGAACTTTTTTGCGAGCAGACTCAGTAGCAGCAAATAGACCTTAACGGCTCGGCAGTTCCCAAACCAAATTTTGGTGGTCGTTCCAACTTTGAGGTTGCCAACTTTTTAATCTCCACCAAACGTGCTACAGAACACACCTGACTTGGGAGGTTTGACCTGTCTCACTCGCCCAACAGTGGTCCGAACTTCAACAACTTCGGTGTCGATTTCCCGTTCACAGTTGACGGTTGAGGTTGGAGCCGTCAGGGCCCGCAGAATGCGGGTTCTGACATCAACAACCGCAAAGCCAAGAAAGCTCAGCCACCGTGAAACAGTCTAAAGCCGAACCCCGTGTCGCCAGCTAATTCAATGTCAATCAGTTGAGCCAGCAGCCGATGGTCGCCACCAACCCGCAGGCAGCCTTACCGCTGCTGGCAATGATCGGTCAGGCTCAGTTGTCCTTCGATGATTTGCTGGGTCAACTCTCGCGCGAATTCAGCCTAGGCATCCTTCCTGGCGCTGGTGCGTTTTGGGCCAATGCGGAGGGCCACGCCACAGCAGGAGCACCCACCCGCGGTAAACCACCCACTACTGCAGTGCGCCGTTCAGAATCCAGTTCAGGAACTTGTCGTACTCGCGCCGGGCCGGGTCGCCAGGCACCTGGGTATCGTCAAAGCCGACCCGACGCAGACCATTGTGGTGGTAACCGGCGGGCTTGCGCAACAGCGGGCTGGCAACGATGTCGGTGAAATTGATGCGCCCGCGCAGCTCGGTATAGAACCAGGTGTCGTTGGTCGCATCACCGGCATTGCCGGTGCCGGCGCGGTCCAAGGTGGAATACCAGACGGGCGGGATCACGTTGCCGTCTCCACCGGCCTGGTGGCAGGTCGTGCACTGGCCCGGGCCGGCCTGCAGGCTGCTCCGGATGTCGGCAAAACGCAGTGCCGCCGGGTCGTACGGCAGGGTGCTGTCCACGACGATCGTGAGTTGCGCCGGGTTGCTGTTGGTGCCGCCATAGGCCGACACCAGGCGCAGCACATAGGTGCCGTTGAGCGTCGCGGAGAATCCCGGGGTGATGCTGGTGGCACGGGTCAGCGTAGCGCCGCCGGCCGGGCCGCTGACGAGCGCCCATTGGTAGCTGTCGGAATACAGGCTCATCGCTGCCGTGAGTGCGATGGCGCCCGGGCGTACGACGCGGTCCGGGCCGGGGTCGGCAATCGGCCTGCCGGGCATCTTGTCGCCGTCGGCAAAGCCGGCGGAAAAACCGATGCCGGTCAGGTCGCTGACCAGATAGCGGCCCATGGTCTGGAAGATCGCCAGCGTGCTCCAGAACTTGTCGTAGATCAGTTTGGCCAGCGGCATGTTGCCGCGGTCTGCCACATGGACCTTGATGCGGTCCTTGTAGGCATCGAAGTTGGCAAAGGTGTCGAAGCTGATGTCCGACTGGTTGCCGGTACCCCGCAGCAAATGGCATACCCGGCAGGCCGCGCCTTGCACATCCAGATAGAGTGAGTCTTGCCCGGCGGCCGTCCAACTCGGTTCGACATAGGTGTCTATCAGCTCGGAGTTGGCGCTGGGCAGGGTGTCTCCGCCGTACATCGCCTTGAGGTGCGCAGCCGCGGTTCCCTGGTATTCATTGCGGGTGGCGACACGCCGGCAGGTGTCCTCGGCGAAAGATGCCACCGTGCCCGTGGGCAGCGGGAACGAGCACAGCACCATTTTGTTGATGGCCTTCATGGCGGGCTCGAGTTCGGCACGCGAGAAACCGGGGATGGTCGAATAGTCGAAGGCCGCAGGCTCGAAGGGGTGTAGGCGGCCCTGGACATCGCCGCGGTGTTGCGAATACGCGTTCATCACCAGCGAGAACAATTGCTTGCCGGTCACAGGGCCTGGCGGCGTCAGCGGGTCGCCGCGCCCGCCATGGCAGGAGGTGCACACCGTGGGCATGGCCTTGGCCGGGCGGCCGTCCAGGCTGATCATGTTGACGCGCGCGCCAGTCACCGGGTCGTAGGTATAGAACTTCACGAAGCTGCCATCGGCCGGGCGCCCGCCGGTGCCAGCCAAAGGCCCGGGGCTGAACTCGATGGCGTTGGTGCCGAGGTGCCAGTTGGGTACCCGGTTGATCGCCGCCTCGAGGTTCAGCGGCGAATAACCGCCGTAGCCGCCAACCAGGTAGTTCTCGACCACGAAGGCCATGGTGCCGTCGGGATTCTGGTGGGCCGTCATGCGCCGGCCATAACCCAGGTCGCGCTGGTCGCCCACCGTGATGTAGTACTCGGTGTGGCCGCTCGTCGTCACACCGATGTTGTTGACCGCCTTGAACTTCGCCAGGGTGTCCCGGGAGTTGGTCGGGTCGATGGCCTCGTAATAGGCCTGCGCATACTCGACCGCGCCCACCTCGAACTGGCCATCGCTGACCCGCACCACCGGGTTCGGGTACAGCAGGAAGCGGTCCAGGCCGGTGGCCAAAGCGGCTGCGCGCGGTGCGCCGGGCACCACCACGACGCCGTCGGTCGTCCCTCCACCGCCCCCACCGCAGGCGGTCAGCAACAGACCGGCGGCCAGCGCCGCCAGGGTAGAACGTATGTGCAAAAACCAGACCATCTTCACACCCTCGCCTAAAACCGGAGCAGGTAAACCGCCGACCACTGGTTGGCCTTGTAATTGCGCGGCGACGTGACGAACGCCGGCCGCAGACCCGGCTTCGAGCGGACATGACGCCAGGAGAAATCGAGCGAATCCTTGTTGCCGAAAGTCAGGTTATAGCCCACCGTGAACAGCGCCGTGTTGCCATCGACACGGTAGCTGAACAGTTGCCCGCCGGCAAACGCATCGTCCTGGGTGAACTGCTTGGCAATCGTCACGTTTTCCAGGCTGGCGCGGCCGGTCGAGACGAAGTCGCCCCGGCGGAATTCTCCGCTCAGGTACAGCGTGGAGCGGTTGTTCACCGAGTAGTCGAGGTTGCCACGCACCGCGGTGTCGCGCGTGTCGAACACCGGACTTGCAGCGTTGCGCTGGTTGCGCGACAGGGCCCCGAAGAAGCCGATGCGGTCGGTCAGGGCCTGGCGCACATTGAGGCCGAAGGCCACCCGGTAGCCGTCGCGCAGGTCGGACTCGAAACCATCTGCGGTCAGGCGCGCAAAGGCGCCCAGGGTCGGCTCGTTGAACTCGGACGACCGGCGGAACTGGTATTCGCCCTCGACGCCGGCCGACACCCGGCTCAGGCCGTTGTAGCGGTGGAACTTCTCGCCGCCCGCGGTGCCGGTCACCAGGATGCGGGACTGCTCGGTGAGGTTGAAATCCCAGGTCTTGGCGATGTTGACGCTATACGAGTGGTCACCCAGGCGATCCGGTCCCGCCTTGGCGCGCGTGACATTGCTGTCGCTGGTGATGCCCGTATCGAACTGCAGGTTCAGCGGCTCCTCGTCGGCCTCCTGCTCGGCCAGGCGCATCTTGGGCCGACCGCGGGCGTCAAAGTCCTTGCTCAGTCGCAGGCGTACCGCGTAACTGGAGTCGTTCGAGAAGGAATGGCTGAGCTGGTACTCCATCGACAGGGTCAGACCGTCACGCATCAGGAAGTCGCTGCCCAGGCCCAGCACCAAAGTGTTGCGCGCGCTGCCCGGCGAGATCATCGCGAAGCGCGGCCCGCCGGGCTGGTCTGCGTAGCCAACGAAGGCGTCGCCATTGCCCTTGAACTCGTGGCGCAGTTCGGCACGCACGCGCGGTACGGCATAACCAAAGCGGGTCGCGTGGGCCGACTCGGCCCGCACACCCAGCGCGCCCTGGACCGAGGTGTTGGTCTGGCCGAAATGGGTCAACGCAAAGGCGCCAGCGCCGGTCTCGGTGCTGGAGCGCAGCTTGTCGACCGAGAAGTCGATGCGTGCATAGGGCGACACCAGCAGGTCACGCTCGCGCCATTCATAACTGCCGGTCAGGGAACCGAAGACCTGGTTGCCGCCACGCTGGCCCAGCGCGAAGTCGTTCATCGGCTGGACGAAGCGGCGCGTATCGAAATCGATGGATCCGATGCCCAGCAGACCATCGAGAGAGGTCTTGGCGGACAGCTGGTAGCTGCCATAACCCGCCACCGAGTAGCCCTTGGAGCGGTTGACCGAACCATCGGTGCCGATGAGCGACTTGTCGCGGGCGTATCCGAGGCCGATGCCCACGGCCAGCTGGCGGTTGAGGCGCCGGTCCATGCCGACGCTGATGCCGTTGGAGCTGAACTCGGTGCCGCTGAAGCCGCCGCTGGCATCGCGCGTGCCAAAGCTGGCCACGCCCTCGACCCAGTAGCTGGTGTTGCCCGAGGCGTCAGGCGTGGTGTTCAGGCCCATGCCGGCACCGATGCCCGCCAGATCGAGCGAGCGCGACCTGATGAGCGAGATCACGCCTTCAGAGAATGGCAGCGAACGCAGGCCAGTGCCCAGTGCAATCGCCTGCAGCACTTCCGACTCGCGGGCTGCACGGCCGGTTTGCTCCAGCGGGCCGAGGGGTCCGGCACCACCCTGCGCCATGATCTCGCTGCCGATGGTGCGTGCCAGTGCCAGCGCAGCACCGGTGGTGCTGCTGACCGGTGCTGCGACTGCGGTGCGCGGAACCATGCCGGTTGCTGCGGCCGCGCTGGCACCACCCGCGGATGTCGGCAAGGATCCGGCTGCGTTGGTGAAGCCCGGCGCCGAGACGGCAGCCGACGCGCTTGCAAAGCCGCCACTGGCCAGACCAGGCAGGGCCACCGGGACCGGCGCGCCAGACTGCAAGGCGCCGGCCGGTGGCGCAACCGTGCCCGCGCCGCGGTGCAGTGCCTCCATGCGGCGCTGGAAGTTGGACACCTGGGCACGCGCAAAGCGCTGCGAGGTTTCCGCCTGCGCCGTCAGGGTGGCGGTCACTGCGGTCTCCCGCAGCGGGTCAGGCCGACCGGTGACGGTCACGTTGACCGTGCCGCGCGGCGATGTGCCACCCGCGCCCGTGCCGACGAAGCTGAAACTGTCGGAGCCAAAGAAGTTGGTGGTCGGGGTGTAGGTGACGCTGGTGCCGTTGGCCAAGGCTGTGCCATGCACGGGCGTCGCCACGATCGTGACACCGGTCGGAAAGAAGCCGTTGAACAGGCAAGTCGCCAGGTTGAGCGTCGTTGCTGTGTTGAGCGGTACCGACATGGCACAGGCCGTTGGCGCAGGAACTCCGATGGTGAACTGCACCACCCGCGTCCCGGAGCCAAGCCCATTGGTCGCGCCCAAGGTGGCCGAGACGGTCCCCGGTGTGGGGGGCGTACCGGTGATCTGACCGGTGCCGGTGTTCAAGACCAGCCCCGCGGGCAGGCCGGTCGCGCTGTAGGAAAGAATCGGCGCATTGGTGGCAACAATCTGGATCGGTGTGATTGCCGCACCTGCCGCGACTGTGGCGAAGGTCGGGCTGGATATCACCGGAACGGTACTCGGGTTGACGGTGGTGGCCAGCGCATAGGACGCGCTGGTCCCCGCCACGTTGGTGGCGGTCACATTGGTGCTGAAGGCGCCACTGGTGGCGGGGGTCCCGGTGATCGCGCCAGTGACCGTGTTGAGCGACAGCCCTGGGGGCAGGCTGCTGCCCGGCGCCACCGCATGTGAAAGTATCGGGCCGTTGCTGGCTGTGATCTGGTACGGGGTGATGGGAGTGCCCGCACTGGCAGTCAGCGTCGCGGCACTGTTGATGGTGGGCGCGGTGCTGGGATTGATCAGCAGTGCCAGGGCCACGCTGTTGCCGGTGCCGGCCGCGTTGGTGGCACTCAGGGTGACCGCGAAGCTGCCGCTTTGCGTGGGCGTGCCGACGATCTGGCCGGCGCCATTCACCGACAGGCCGGCCGGCAGGCCAGACGCTGAATACCCGGTGATGGTGGCATTGGTCGCATTGATCTGGATCGGCGAGATCGGGTTGCCGACCGAACCAGCCACCGCCGGGAAGGCAGCGGCAACCACCGGCACGGAGGTCGGCACGATGGTGAACACGAGCGTAAACGATGCGCTGGTGCCCGCTGCGTTGGTGGCGCTCAGATTGGCGCTGAATGCGCCGCTGAGTAAGGGCGTACCGGTGATGGCGCCGCCGGTCGTATCCAGTGCCAGACCGGGTGGCAGCGCCGAGGGTGCCACCACCACGTAAGACAGTATCGGGGGCTGGCTGGCCGTGATCTGGTAACCCGCAAACGCCTGGTTCACGCTGGTCGACACCGTGGTCGCGCTGCTGATGACCGGCACGGCGCTGGGGTTGATGCGCAGGCTCTGGCTGCTGCTGGTGCCGGTGCCGGCGGCGTTGGTGGCGCTCAGCACGACGGTGAACACGCCGCTTTGTGTCGGGCTACCCACGATCTGCCCGCTGCTGTTGACCGACAAGCCCGCCGGCAGACCGGTGGCGCCGTAGCCGGTGATGACTGGTTGCGTGGCGTTGATCTGGATCGGTGTGATCAACGCGCCCACCGTTCCGGCCACCGCTGGTACCGTGGCCGTCACGACCGGGAAGCTACTGGGCACGATGCTGAAACTCAATGCAAAAGGTGCGCTGGCGCCAGCCACGTTGCTGGCAGTCAGCGATGTGCTGAAGGCGCCGCTGGCCGTCGGCGTGCCGGTGATCGCACCGGTGGTGGTGTTCAGGCTCAGACCGGCCGGCAAGGCGCTGGGTGCCACCACGGCAAAACCGGTCAGCGGCGGCTGGCCGGCCAGGATCTGATAGCCGGCAAAAACAGTGCCGACGGTGCCCGTTGCCGACGCGCTGCTGGAGATGAGGGGCACCGTGTTCGGGTTGATCCGGATCGTCACCGTGGCCGCGCTGCCCGTGCCCACCGTATTGGCGGCCCGCAGGACCAAAGCGAAATCGCCGCTTGCGGTGGGTGTGCCCGTGATCTGCCCGCTGTTGGCGTTGACAGTCAAGCCGGCTGGCAGCCCGGTTGCGGAATAACCACCGGTCAGGATCGGCAGATGGGTGGCGGTGATCTGGATCGTGCTGATAAGCGTGCCGACCGTGCCAGTGACTGCTGGCGACGCAGACAACACCGGCGCGGAAGCCACCACCGGCACCGCATTCGGGTTGATGCGGATGGCGACCGCTGCGGCGCTGCCGGTGCCCACCAGGTTGGCGGCCCGCAACACGACGCTGAAATCGCCGCTGAGTATGGGCGTGCCACTGATCACGCCACTGTTGGCGTTCACCGTCAACCCGGTTGGCAGCCCGGTGGCGGAGAACCCGCCCGCCACCACCGGCAGGTGGGTGGCGTTGATCTGTATCGGGGTGATGGCCGAGCCCACGACGCCGGTCATCGTGGGTGCAGCGGCCAGGGTGGGTGTCGACGTCACCACCGGCACGGCATTCGGGTTGATGCGGATCGTCGTCGCTGCGGTGCTGCCAGTACCGGACGCGTTGGTGGCTGTCAGCGTGATGCTGAAGTCCCCGCTGACGGTGGGCGTGCCGACGAGTTGCCCGGAGACGTTCACCGACAGTCCGCCCGGTAGCCCGGTCGCGCCGTAGCTGGTGATCGGCAGATTGGTGGCCGTGATCTGAACCGGGGTAATGGCTGCGCCGACCGCACCGGTCGCCGTGGGTGAGGCCACCAGGGGAGCGGTGACAGTCGGCACCGTGGTGGGGGTGATGGTGAAGTTCAATACGAAGCCGCTGCTGGCACCCACCAAGTTGCTGGCGCTTAGCGTGGTGGGGGTGGTGCCACTCGTGGTCGGTGCGCCGGAAATGGCACCGGTGCTGGTGTTGAGCGTCAGGCCGGCCGGCAACACGCTGGGGCCGACCACCGCATAGGCGGTGATCGGTTCATTGCTGGCCGTGATCTGATAACCGGCGAAGGCTTGGTTCTGGTTGGCGGTGATGCTGGTGCTGCCACTGATCACTGGCACCAGGTTCGGGTTGATGCGGATCGTGACCGATACCGCACTTCCGGTTCCAAACGGGTTGGAGGCCGACAACACCACGGCGAAGTCGCCGCTCAGGGTCGAGGTGCCGGTGATCGCCCCGGTGATGGCATTCACCGCCAGGCCCGCAGGCAGCCCGCTGGCCGTGTAACTGCCTGCCGTAATGGGCAGGTTGGTGGCGTTGATCTGGATGGTCGCAATCGCGATACCGACCGTTCCGGTGACGGTCGGCGAAGCGACCAGCGCCGGTGTCGAGCTGATGACAGGCGCAGCGTTGGGGTTGATGCGGATCGTGACCGAGGACGCACTGCCCTGCCCGACCGCGTTTGTCGCGCGCAAGACGACGGCAAAGTCGCCGCTTAGGGACGGGGTGCCGGTGATCAGGCCGGTGTTGGTATCGAGGTTCAGGCCGGAGGGCAGGCCACTGGCCAGGTAGCTGCCTGCAACGATGGGCGCATTGCTGGCCAGGATCTGGATCGCGGTGAGCGGGCTTCCCACGGTGCCGGTGGCCGTGGGCGATGCCTGCAATGCCGGCGACGCCGTGATGACCGGCACGGCATTCGGGTTGACGCGGATCGTCACCGACGCCGCACTGCCCTGGCCGGCGGCATTGGTGGCCCTGAGAACCACGGCAAAGTCGCCGCTGGCGCTGGGCGTGCCGGAAATCACGCCCGTGTTGGCGTCGACCGACAACCCGGCAGGCAGGCCGGTGGCCGCATAACCGCCGGTGACGATGGGCAGATTGGTGGCATTGATCTGGATCGCCGATATCGCCGTGCCCACCGTGGCGGTGACCGTGGGAGATGCCGCCAGCGCCGGTGTGCTGGTCACGACCGGCACGGTATTCGGGTTGATGCGCAAAGTGACCGCCGCGGCACTGCCCTGGCCGACCACGTTCGAGGCCCGCAGGGTCACGGGGTAGTCGCCGCTCAGCGTCGGTGTGCCGGTGATCAGGCCGGTATTGGCATCGGCCGCCAGGCCCGGCGGTAGCCCCGAGGCAACATAACCGCCCGCCGTGATCGGTGCCTGCGTGGCGTTGATCTGGATTGCCGTGATGGGCGTGCCGACCGTGCCGGTGACACCCGGCGACGCCGTCAGCGCGGGCGTGGCGGTGACCACCGGCACGAGGCTCGGGTTGATCCGCACCGTTACCGGGGTGGCGGTCCCGGTGCCGCTGATGTTGGTGGCCTGCAGTGTCAGCAAGAAGTCGCCGCTGGTCGTGGGAGTGCCGCTGATCAGGCCGCCGCCGCTCACGCTGAGTCCGGTGGCGGACAGGCCGGTGACTGCAAAACTGCTGATCGGTGGCCGGTTCGCGCCGATCTGATAGGTTAGTGCCAATGGCGTGCCCACGACACCCAGCACTGCGGGTGAGACCGGCAAGGCCGGCGTCGCCGTGACCGAGGTCGGCGGCCCGGCCGAGTTCACGGTGATGGTAAAGCCACTTTGGCTCACGGCGCCGGCTGTCGTGCTGGCACCGACAGTGATGCCGCTGAAGAAACCGCTGGTGGTCGGGGTGCCCGTCAACTCGCCATTGCTGGTGTTGAAGATCAGGCCCGGTGGGATGTTGCCGAGGGGCAACATGGAGTAGGTGCCGGGAGCAGAAGTGATGGGCGTGGGAAAGGCGGTGACCGCAAAGGTGGTGATTGCCGCTTCCTGGGTGAAGGTGGGCGGGTTGCTGCTGCTGATGCCCGCCACCGTGATGGTGATGTCCTTGGTGACTTGGCCGTCGCCGCCATGGCTGGCTCCCGACGTCGTGGCCCGTAGGCGCACGGTCGATGTGCCGGTCGCTGTGGGTGTACCGAATATCTGGCCCGAAGTGGCGTCGATGCTCAGGCCGGCCGGCAGCGGCAATGCCGGATCGACCGAGAAACTGGCCGCCGCACAACTGTTGCAAGCCGCCGTGTACAGGGGGTTGACCCCCTGCGCGTAGGCCATTCCCTTGAAGGCGGTGGCCGTCAGGGTGGTGTTGGTGATGCCCAGCACCGTGACCCGGAAGGTCTGCGACACGGCGCCGCTGGGGTTGGAGGCGTTGACTGTGAACTGGTCGTTGCCGGCAAATGTCGCCAGCGATCGGTAACTGATGTTGTACTGCACCGATGGCGCCGTGGTCGGCACGGGAAAGCCGGCGGCCGCCACGGCTGCCTGCGCCGCCGACACAGCGGCGGCGTTGGCACTGGTGCCGCTGATCGTCAGGCCGGCGTCTGATGCAACGCCGCTGCGGCTGTTGTCGCCGGCGGTGGCGCCGCCGGCCACCAGGCGCGAGAAGATGTCTTTCACAGCGGTGATGCCCGGGCGGACCGAGAAGGCCAGGTTGCTGTCTACCGAGGGTGACGGGGTAATGAATGCGGGAGCCTTGTATTGCCCGATATACATGGCCAGAGCAAAATACTGGTCTCGTCGGGCGGTTGATGACGTGGGGACGGCCCCGAGGTAGTTCGACATAAGCCCACCGTTGGCGAATGCGGTTTCGATCATGGCCAGGTTGTTGGCCGCCTCGGGATGCTGGGACCCGACACCTTCCGCGGCCTGCGTCCGGTTGGGCGCAAGCCCGGTAAAGTGGCAACTTGCGCAGGAGCCATGGGTAAATCCAAGCAAATTGGCGGTGTTGTAGTGCGTGAGTCCGGTTGCTACCTGGGACTGCGCCTGGGCAGTAGGGCAAACTGCCAGTACGAGCAGGGCCAGGGCCATCCAGGCAAGCAACCGGCGCAGTGTGTTCTGCAGACGTTCATGCCAAACGCCAGTTTCAGGCGCAGCGGACCTTCCGGGAGTCAGGCACAGTTTCATCACTCACTATCTGATGGGCGTTGCGTCTGACCTCCCCCACGAAGGCAAGCAAGGCAACGGGCAGGCCAGTCCGGTTGGGTATCGAATTGGCACAACCAAGACCAAAATCAGTGTAACGAAGAAGCAACTTGTGTTTGCAAGTTTGAACGACATGCTTGTAGAGCTTGGGCAATGGCGTTGCTGCTGGTCCACACACTGTGGCCCATTTCCCCAACCTGGTGCAGGTCTGGGGCCACGCTGTACAGTGGGTGCATTACCAACTACTGCCACGTCGAGGCACCGCCCGCCATGCCCAGCGCCCTCCAACTCGCCCACGGCCACCCGGAACTGACGGCGGCAGTTCTCGGCTGCCGCAAGCTGCTGCACAGGCGCGCGATGGTGGCTGCCGCTGCCAGCGCGGTGCCGCTGCCAGGCCTGGACTGGGCGGTCGACGCTGCGCTGCTGGCGCGGCTGGTGCCACTCATGAATGCGCGTTTTGGCTTGGCGCCGGCGCAGATCGAGGCCCTGCCGCCGCACAAGCGCGCCCAAGTACAAAAGGCGGTCACCGTGGTCGGCACGGCGCTGATCGGCAAGTTCATCAGCAAGGAGGTGGTGCTGCGGCTGGCGCAGACCATCGGCGTGCGCATGGGCGCCACGCAAGCGGCGCGTTTTGTACCCCTGGCCGGACAGGCCGTGTCCGCTGTCATGGGGTATTCAGTCATGCGCTACATGGGCGAGGAACACCTCAAGGACTGCGTGCGGGTTGCACTCGCGGCGCAGCTGGCATTGCCGGCGCCGCAGGACAGGTACTGATCAGAACCGGTAGGACATGGCCAGGTGAAGGCGAACCGGCTTGACGCTGGCGCGGACACGTTCGCCGTCAAGTACCTGTGCGAGGTCCAGCGCCAACTGCAGGTTTTGCTGAGAATACCGCAGGCCGACGCCTGCACTGGCCAGCGTCTCACTGTTGCCAGTCGCCCGCGCATGGACCTGACCCCGATCAACAAAGACGATCGGACGCAACTGCAAGCCACCCACGGTCGGCCCGTGAGCCTCGAGGGTCCAGTGGTGCCCGAAGTCGCCGGCCACCACCCGGTCCGCGAAACCGCGCACCGAATTTGTGCCCCCCAGACCCAACTGCTCGCCGGGCACCAGGGGATCGTTCGAGAACTGGCCCTTGAGCCTCCCGGCCAGTTGCCAACCGGCCGCCTGCATGGCAGCCTCGACGTTGAAGCGCCAGGCGGCCCAGCTCTTGACCCCGCCATTGGCTGCGTGGTTGGCGACCGTGTTGGCGCTGCCACCGCCGATGTTGACAGCGTATTCGAGACCACCGGACAACTCGCCCCATTGGGGTTCGTTGCGAAACGAATACTGCAGGCTGGCAACCCGCGAGCCTACGTCGGGCTGTATCAATGCGCCGTTGAACGTGGTGGTGTTCTCGAACAGACGGCTGTCCAGTGAAATGGCAACCGTCTGCTGCAAAGTGTCGATGCGTGTCAGTGCACGGCTGATCCGCAGGCCGATGAAGCGCCCGCTGCCGCTGACGTCGAAAACACCCGCCCCTTGTTGCACCTGCCCGGAGTTGATGTCCGACTTGGTGTAGTAAGCCGAAGCGTTGAACCCGGTGCCGTAAAACGGAACCTGGTAGAAGGCGCCAAAGAGGCTGACCTCACTGGGGTTGCCGGGGTCGGTGGTATAGGAGACGGTGGCGACATGGTCCCGGTCGAACAGGTTGGCATGCTGGATACCACCCGTCAGGCGGTAGGTGTTTTGCGCTGGCGCGTGGCCGGAAACACCCTGGTTGCCGGTCAGGCCGGCAAAGAACACAAGAGTCGGTGAATCCTTGACCCGGACCAAGGCGTCGACCTGGCCGGGCTCTGCCGACTCCCGGAAGGTGACGCTCAGCTGCTTGGCCGGGTTGGTGTTGCTGGCGGTCACATCGCGGCCCAGCGTCTTGACCTCGGGAATCTGTCCTTCCTGCAGGTTGGTCAGGCTGCGTCGGATGTTGGCAGTGGTGAACCTCTCGTTACCCGTCACCTCCACCTTGCCCAGCTTGATGCCGATCACCTGCAGCCGGATCACGCCGTTGACCGGTTTTTGCACCGGCACAAACATCCGGTGGAATGCGAAGCCTCGCGCCCGCATTTCGCGTTCAAGCGCGGTGGCTGCAGTCTCGATGTCGCTCAGCTTGCGGTTGGCCCCCACAAAAGGTGCCAACACAACGCGCGCCTCGTCCTCGGACAAAGGGCTTTCGCCTTCGACCACATAGCTACGGATATCCAGCGTCGGTTCGGCCGGTTGCGGAGGCGCAGTGGTCTGTGCCTGAGCCGACGCCCCTTGCACAAGCAGCAATGCAATGAGAACGACTGCTTTCATGGCTGGGCATTCGTTGTGGTCGATTGGCATGGTCACATCCTCAGAGTCGGCAGATTTCCTGGCCGGGCACACCCAGTGTCACGCCGAACAGACGCAATATCTGTGCGTCTGAACCACTGAACAGCTCTGGCAGCGGGTAGGGATCGTTGGCAAGGAAGCCGGGTACTGTGGACATCCGTCGGGCCAGTCCATCCTGCCCCAGGAAACCCGCCTCGTTCACTCCCAGGTCGATGCGGGACCGGTCGGCCAGGAACACGTGGCCTTCCCGTACCAGCACGTACAGGCCGTCGGACCCGTCCGGCGACACACTCGCAAACAGGTTCTCCCAGTCGACTTCGACGCCGTCCGGGCGCGGGGAGCCGAAATCGGTGAAGAACTCCGGGATAGAGGCCAGCAACTGCGGCCTGAGGTCCGACCCGATGTACCCGGCCCGGTTCAGTGGTACATCGAGCGGGCCGAGCACGAAGTAGGTGCCGCCCTCCCAGGTCAGAATGAAAACTCCGTCGGATTTCTTCGGATTTGCCGGGTCTCCGGAGGCAGCCACCGGCGCCTCACCAATCGAGGCGTCGACACAGGGCCCCTCGCAGCTGATGTCCATGCCAGTGCCGCGGATGCCGATGGTCGAGGTGCGCGTTTGTACGGCGAACGCATTGCTTGCCTGCTTGCCGATCAGGCCGGTGAACACCCGCAGCCCCCCCTTGAGCAACGACAAGGCCATGCTGTCGCTGGCCCCAGGCTTCTTGTAGACGAACCCGTCGATACGCAGGGCCGTCTGCGGGTTGACCGACATCTTGGTCTGATCGCGAAATCCGATCACTGCGACACCAGCAGTACCAGTGCGGACCGCGTCACCCTCGTACAGCGGTGCCCCCACTGTCAGCGGTCTGGGCGTCTGGCCCGGCTGGCTCGCCGCCACCTCGCCGCTGGTCTGCACCACCCGGGCCACCACCGGGCCCAGCGCCCCAGGCGCCGGCCGCTGGGAAGACTGCGCTGCCGCGCCGGTCGGTGCCCCGTTCTCGGCCCGGCAATCTTCGCCGCAGATCCGGGCGTCGAAGCTGGTACCGCGCACGCCGATGGTGGCGGTGTTCACGCGCAACTCCATGCCCCCCGGATTGCGTTTGGCAATCAGCCCCGACACCACCCGCATCCCGCCCTTGAACAGGCGCATCACTGCCGACTCTGCCCCCGGCGTCTGCGAAAAACGCTCCAGTGCGAAGCTCGTCGAGGGACGCAGCGTGAACTTGGTTCCATCGGCCAGCGTCACGATCGCAAAACCTTTGTCGGTTGTCGTCAGCACATCGCCTTCGAGCACCGAGTCGCCGCGGCCCAGGAATCGAAAGGCCGCGCCGGGTTGCTGTGCTGTCGCCATGCCCTGCAGATGGGCGACCTCACCAGCTTTTTGCTGGGCGTTCGCCGCCAGGGCAAGCGCCACGATACCCAGCCCGACCAGGCCACGACGCACCCTGCCACTTGCATCGGTCGATAGTGGACGTGCCGCAGATGAAGCAATTACCGACTGTTTGAATGCTGTCATGGCCGCGTCCTCGTTCAATAACACTGATTCAGACGCCGGGGCCTGAGCACCGGATCGCCGTTTTCGTCAAACACCAACTCGAACATGCCGCTCGACAGCTCTGCCAGAGACAACAAGTCGGCCATGACCTCGGCGCCAAAGTTGGTGGGCGGCGGCGGCGGCGCGGGTGGTGGACTGAAATAGTTGAAGGTGCCCGCAGTAATTGTGGACGTGGCGACTGTCGAATTGATGAGACTCAGGTTGCCGGCCGTAACCGCCAGGTTCAGCAGGCCTGCTGTGATGTTGGTGTTGGCGGTTGGGCCGGATCCGGCGACCATGAGCAAGGACCCGTTGGCGACGATGCTCAGTTCCAAGGGGTCGATATAGGCGCCACCGCCCGCGCCACCGATCATGTTGACGGGCCCATACAGGGTGCTGATGAGCATAGTTCCGGTGGGTGCAGCGGGTGGCTGCGCCCCCGACAGGAGTTTTGCGTCCGAAGCGGTGGTGGCGCCTCCCTGCAGCAGCAGTTGACCCGCGACCATTGTGAGGTTACCCCCCGCGGAAATCTGGGTCGCACCCTGCCCGTTCGTGCTGCCGACCGTCACTGCGCCGGCAACGTCATAGTCCATTTGCAGGTCCAGGTTGCCCAGCGTCTTGATGGCAGCCGACGAATTGGCCGCATTGCTCAGATTGAGCACGGCCACTGTGGCCGACCCAGGCGTCGCGCCGTCGCCGTTCAGTGTGATCGACTGGCTGCCGCTGGCCGACAGACCGGCAAAGGGCGCTGCGCCATTGGTGGACGACAGGCTGATCGCCAACGAGCGGGCGCTGATGTTCTGGCCACCGGAGGTGCCAGCGTAGGTCATCCAGCCGCCCTGGTTGTTGAGGCTGATCGCCCCGCCGACATCCAAGGTCTGGCCACCGGCCATCGACTCAATGCTGGTCACGCCCGTGCTGGGTGTCGCCGAGGGCGACAGCAGGTTCAGGTCGCTGCCGATGTTCAGGGATTGCGATCCGGGCCCGTCCTGCTTGATCCAGGTGTCCGATCCGAAACCACCTCCGGTGATGGTGACACTGCCGTTTACCGTGATGGTCTGGTTGCCACTGGTGGTGTTGCGGATGGCTGTCTGATTCAAGCCTGCTGCGCTGCCGCTGCCACCGGTCATGCGGAGGTTGGCGCGTGCAATCACGGTCTGGTTGGTCCCCGCCATCAGCATGGCGCCGGAATCGTCGCCTGCGCCGGCCAGCAGCGAGATGTCGCCTATGGTCGACACGGTCTGCAATCCGCCGGTGGTGATCTTCGCGTAGGACCCCGCGGCTGACCCGCCGGTCAGGGTGATGCTGTCGGTGTTGTCGTTCGAGCAGCAGGAGACATTACCAATGATCTGGGTGCCGCTGGTGGTCGTTATCTCGGCAAAGGCACCTGCCAGCGTGCCATTGAGGATGATCGTCCCGCCGGCGTCGATGGTTTGACCGGCTGCGGCCTTGATCGACGCGGTCGTTCCTGCGGCCGTGCCTGCCTGTAGCAGGATGGAGCCGGAAGCATCGTTCGAGAAGATCCCGGTCTGGCCGATATTCTGCGAGCCCGCCACTGACTGGATGGACGCCGTCAGGTTGACAGCGTCGCCACCAATCACCGACAGATCACCCGCACTGCGGATGGTCTGGTTGCCTTGGGCTTGAATACGCGCGCTGCCGCCGCTGCCGGCGCGCACCGTGATGGAACCGGTCGCGTCGTTGCTGCTGGTGGATGTGGAGCCAATCGTCTGAGTACCGGTGGTGCTCAGGATCTCGGCATAGGCGCCTGCGCCGGAGTTCGCCAGCACATGGACGGTCCCGCCGGTATCGATGGTCTGGGTGCCGGTTGCCTTGAACGAAGCAAACGCACCGTCGCCGGTGCCGGCCTGGATGAGGATGTTGGCGGTCGGATCGTTCTGGTTCGTGCTTGAAGTGCCGATCGTTTGGCTACCCGCCGTCGTTTCGATCGACGCTGACATTCCGGATGCGTTGCCGCCAAGCACCGATATGCTTTCGCCCCCTCGCACGGTCTGGTTGCCGCCGGCCAGGATGCGGGCAGTGCCACCGGAACCCGCCTGGACAAGGATCGCATTCGTCGGGTCATTGAAACCGAAGTTTGGAACCGAAGTGGAGCCCACTGTCTGGGTAGTCCCAGCCCTCAGTTCGGCGTTCGCGCCCGACCCCACGCCGCCGATCACCTGGACATCGCCGGAGCTCAGGATGGTCTGGGCCGTGGCGGCACGGATCGACGCATACGCGTTGGACCCGGTCCCGCCCTGCACCCGCACCAGGTCGGTAACCGAAGACGTGGTGCCGAGCGACTGGCTGGAAGCGCTGGAGAGGATTTCTGCGAACGCGTCGGCGCCCGCGCCACCGAGCACCGATATCGAGCCAAGGACATTGGTGATGGACTGGTTCTGCGTGGCCACGATGCGGGCCGCGGCCTGATCCGATGCGCCGCCCTGCACGAGCAGGTCGCCCGTGGCGGAGAGGCTCTGAAACCCAGTGACGTTGACCGTTGCAGACGCGTTGGCGACCCCTAACGACCCACCCAGCACACGAATGTTGCCGCCAGCGTTAAGAGTCTGGGTGTTGCCAGGGGCTGAATGGCTCAGCAGCGCGGAGCCAGCATTTCCCGCCACGGTGATATCTCCACCCGCCAAGACGCTGGTGTTACCTGCGCCGCCGATCTGGGCCACCGCGACGTTGTCGCCAGAAGCGCTTCCGCCGGCGATCAGCACATCGCGGCCGGCCTGGAGTGTGAAATTGTTCGCGCTGACGCTGCGCGCGCCGGCATTCGCCTGGATGATCAAGTCACCGGTCGTATTGATGCCTCTGCCGGCATTCAGACCCAGGCTCGTCAGATTGCCAAGATCGCCCAGCACGCGAATGTTGCCATCGGTGGCCGTCAGCGAGAAAGCACCAGCAGTGACAGGACTCAAGGGCCCGAGGCCCAGCGCCGAGCTGGCGCCCGAGCCAGAGCGCGTCACGCTCAGGCCAGCGAAGTTGGAATTGGTCACAGTGACCGCGCCAAGCCCGCTGGCGGCCGTGGTGATGTTCAGGTTGGTCAGCGGGGTGTTGGCCACGTCGACGGCAATGTCGTCCCGGGCATTCACGGTCAGCGTGACGGCGCCACTGGTCAGGAGCGGGGTCGTGGCGAACCCGACACTGCCGTTGGCGGCGCTCAGCGTGGTGGTGCCACTCGCACCCAGGCCCGCGCTGCGGGTATCTATCTGCAGCGGTTGCGCGCCAACGCGCAGGATATTGCCATTGGCGGACTGCAGGTTCACGCTGCCCCCCAGCGTCACGACACTGCGTACGTTGACGTGCTGGGTGGCGTCGCCAGCCGTGGTCGCGCTGACGGAGCCACCGCCAGTGACAACGGATGTCAAAGTGACTGCTCCCGCGGAACTGAACGCATTGACCCCGCCGCCACCGCTAGTGAACGAGGTCAGGGCGATGTTGCCGCCGGTCGAAATCGTCAGTCCGGCGTTGCCGGTGACGGCCGACTGCACGTCGATATTCGCTGCTGTCGCAAACACCTGGATGGATCCACCAGAGGCACCGAAGGTACCCGCGGTATTCACGCTGATGTCCGTGGTCCCAATCGATGACTCCGTGTAGCGGTTGTTTTGCCCCGTAGTGGAACCCATGACCATGGCAAGGGCGGGCCCAGTCGCCACAAAGGTCGTCAACTGGCTGCCGTTGTTGGCGGAAACGCGAGACCCTGCACCAGCACCGGCCATTGCGCCGTCGGCCGTGATGGCCAGGTTACCGAGTGCCACGCCCGAGGTCAGATCGAACCTCCCGCCGGTGTTGACCGTGAGGCTGGTCGTGCCGGTCAGCAAGGCCGCGATGTTGCCGAGGTCGCTGCTCAGGGTCACCGAGGGCGCCGTCAGGCTGCTGCCGCTGGTGACCAGGTCGACGCCGTCGGGCGCGTCGATGGTGACGGCGCCAGAGCCGGCCAACGCGATCGCCGCCAACGGCGTGTAAGCCGCGGTGGCATTGATGGTGAGCGTGCCGGCAGTCGTCAGGTTGCCGGTATTGAACGTGGTCGCCTGGATGGTCGTGCCAGCCGCCGCGCCCGTGATGCCACCGGCTACGTTCAGGGTGCCGCCCGTGACCGTCTTAAAATAACCGTCGGTAATGGCTTGCGCCGTGATGCTCTGCGCCGCGCCCGCCGTTACCGTCAGGTTGTCGGTGATGTTGTTCCCAAAGAAAGCGCTGGTGCCACCGTCGATGCCTGCGCCACCGACGGTGATGGAGCCGCCCGCAACTACCGTCGTGGCGGTCTGGCCGGCCACTGCGCCACCAATATTGATGTGACCCCCGCTCGCCCGCACACTCACCTGGTCGGGCGCTGCGCGAAACGTATTGCGCGTGGCCCCGGAGCTGGTAACCGCGCCGCCCACTGTTACGTTGCCACCACTGCTGTTCACATCGATGGCGGTGGCGCTGCTCAAATCGCCTGTGGCCACGATGTCACCAGCTGCAGACAGCGTGAGCGTATCGGGCAATGCTCCATTGAAATTGGAGCGGGTGATGCCAGTACTGGTGACCGTGCGCAGAGCGAGGCTGTCGGCGCTGATTCGCACCGAACGCGCGCTGATGTTGCCGACCGCCACGGCGCCAGATCCGCCACCCAGGTTGACGGTGCCCGCAGTGATGCTGTTGACGAGCGGTGTAGCCTGGTTCAAGCCGTTGGTGGCGCTGAGGACGAGCCGGTTCGAACCGTCGGTGCCAAAGTTCACGATGCCATAGTTCAGCCCACTGCTGGTGCCGGTGGCATCGAACTTGAACTCGTTTAGCACCCCGGCGCTACGTACCAAGTCGCCGATGGTGATCACACTGGCGTCGCTATTGGCCGTCACGTCAAGGTCGAGCGAAGTGAAGGTTGCCGCGTTGCCGGCACCGATGCCGGCGGCAGACGCCGACAGGCGGATGGTGGACAGCGATTTCTCGACCGTGCCATCGGTGGCCGCTACGTGGAACTGGCCGCCGGTGGACGACACAATCAACGATCCGTCGGCATCCACCGTCACTGGTTTCCCGGCACTGCCGATGTCCATACCCGCAGACAGAGTGACGACTTTGCCGGTACCAGAACGGATGTCCAGCGGGTTGGTGAACGCCCCTTCGCCGATGACACCATTGCCCGCGCCGTTGGCGGTGACGGTGACATTGCCACTGGCCACGATGTCTGCGCCGGTGTTGTCGGCGGTGGTCTTGATCGAGCCGGTGCTGGAGCTGAGGGTGACGTTTCCGGAGCCGGCACTGAGCGCCGTGGAATTGACCGTCGCGAATGACAGGTTGGCGACCGAATTGACTGTCACGTTTCCGTTCGAGCTGGCCGTGCCCGACACCAGCTGCCCCAGCGCCACGGCGCCAATGCCAGAGGCAGTGACCGAGATCGTGTCACGGGCAGTGAGGTTGCCCATCGCCGTCAGTGATCCATCGGCGGCCGACAGCTCGATGTCCCCGGAGTTGCTGCGGTCCACCGTGCCGGTCAGGGTGAGGTTGCCGATGCCATTGTTGGCCACCCGGAAATCGTTGATGGCGCCCAGCGGCTCCGCGTTGTTGACCGTGATGGTGTTGGTCGTGCGTTGCGTCGTGAACGCCACCGGGGTGAAGGTGGTGCCCGCGCGCAGGTCCACGCGGTCACCGGAACTCAGGCTGGTGATCGTCAAGTTGCCCTGACCCACGTTGTCGATCGTTGTCCGGCCGGTTGACACGACGGTTCCAAGCATCACGTTGTTGGTGGTGGGCTGGTCGGTGTAGTTGGCGAAGAACGGCGAGGTGCGGTATTGCTCGCCGGCCTGGATCGAGATCCGGTCGCCAGCGGACAAATTGGTGACGGTGATGTCTCCGTTGTCGTAGGTCGACAGGTCAACATCACCGAAGCCGCCGGCGGTGAGGGTGCCGGCTGTGATCGGGCTCTGGTTGACACACGCGGCCATACCGTAGTTGCACGACTGGGTATAGACGTAGATGCCGGAGTTTCCGGTGGTCGTGGCCGATGTGATATTCACCGCGCCACGGGCCTGCACGGACAGGCTGCGGCCCGTCATCGTGCCGATCGTGACGGCGCCCGTGGCCGTGAGGTCGACCGGGGCGCCCGGGAACGTCAGTGTGCCCGCGTTGATCGCGCCGTCGTTCACGTTGAGCTCGAATCCATTGGCAAAACCATCGGTGGCCGCTGCCGATACGTTGAGCACCCCAGCGGCGGCTGAGAACGTGAGCGATGTCAGGTTGGCGCTTCCGCCCGCCGCCACAGTGCTGGCACCAATAGCGGCAACCGGGCCGTCCAGCGACAACCCGCCAAGCGTCGGGCTGCCCGAAAACGCCAGATGGATCGGTGCCGCCATTCCGTAGACGACGATCCGTGGCTGCACCTGAGCTGACGGTGCGGCCAGAAGGAGCGGCGCCGCAGCGGACCCCGCGGCCACCCCAGCACCACCCAGATTGAAGTCGAAATACGACGAGGTCAACACTCCGCCCGAGGCCTGTGCCAATCCGTTCGGCGAGTACAGGTAGATCCCGGAATTTCCAGTCAAGGTGCCCAGGCGCAACGGCGCGCTGCTGCTGCCGTACAACTGCACGTAGGAGCCGCTGGATGTCGCATTGACGCGATCGGCCACGTCTACCGTGCCATTGATGCTGCTGGTGGCCGTCAGATTGGCGGTGCCCGCGGTCACCACATTGACGGAGATGCTGCCCGACGTCGCCGTGATGTTGGCCACGCCGGCCGTGGTGTAGACGCCCCCGAACACACCAGACTGGCCCGTGACCTGGATCGTGCCTGCGCCAGCCTGCACCGAAGCGTTGTTCACCGAACCAGACTGCGACGCTAGGGTGACCATGCCACCGCCGGAAGTGATCCCGCCGTTGTAGTTGAGTGCGCCCGGTGTCAGCAGGTCGACGGCGCCGCCGTTGGTGCTGATGGCGCCGCCCGAGATGGATTGCCCGCGCAGCGTCACCGCGCCGCCTGTTGTGCTGATGCCCGCATTGTTGAAGATCGAGCCGTTGGTGAAGAACTCGCCGCCGGCCGTGATGCGGATCCCGGCGCCCGGCGTGGACAAAGCGATGGCATCCTTGATGTACACGTCGCGCGTCGCCTGGAGCTCCACGTTGGCGCCAACCGCCGCCAGTGTGGCAGGTGCCACGGTGACCACATTGCCGACGAAATCGGCAAACTCGTCAGCCACCACCGGAAGCAGACCGCTGGTCGCGGAGACAATCAGGTCCAGCGGGTCGAGCAGCAGGGTTCCGCTGGCACCTGCAGGCGCACCCAGGCTGGCGGAGCCGCCAAATTGCAGGTTGCCCTTGCCCGACACCTCGGCGAAACCACCATTGCCACCCCGGGGGCCACCCTGGGCAGACAGATCGCCAAAATAGCGTGTATCCCCGTCGGCCCAAACGATCACGCGCCCGCCGTTGCCAATGTCGGTGGCATCGGCGCGTAACCGGGCACCCGTGGCCACGTTGACGCGGCTAGCGTTCTGAACCCCCGGGTTGCGGCCCTGGAAGTCGCCGCCGACGAGCATCTGCCCGCCGCCCGCGCTACCGGAGACATCGACATGGGCGCCGCCCTCCAGCGCCACGCGTTCGCCCAGGATACGCACGTCGCCGCCCGGGCCGGCCGACCCGGAGGCCGATACCACCCCCGAGACCCGCGCTGTCCCGTTGGCACTTTGCAGCGTGATGCTGCCGCCGGCCACGCCGTTGGCAGTTGTCAGACTATCGGCGGTGAGTACCAGATCGTTGCTGCCAGCCAGGACAATGCTGCCGTCGGCGTCGCGCACAAGACGGCTGGCGCGGATCTCGCCGCTTTGGCGCAGATTGCCCGCGAAGGCCTGCACCGCCCCATTTTCGGCCAGCAGCTTGCCCAGGTTCAGCACCGAGTCGGTCGGCGCCTGGATTTCGAAGGTCACGCCGTCGAGGTCCAGGCTGGCGATCTCGAGCTTGCGGCCGGCCGCCAGCAGGATCTGCCCGTCTGGCGCCCGGATGATGCCGGTGTTCTCGATGTCGGGCGCGATCAGGGCGATGCGCCCGCCCGGGCCGGCGGTGATCATGCCGTCGTTACGAATACGCCCGGCGCCCGAACCGGCGAAAAAGCGCAGCTTGCCGGCAATGAAGTCGGCGTCGGTGATGTCCAGTGTCGAAGCAATGAAGCTGTTGGTGTCGATGCGTGCCGCGCCGCCGATCACGATGCCGTTCGGGTTGATGAGGAAAACATTCCCATTGGCCTTCAATTGGCCCACTAGCTGCGAGACACCCGGCCCGGTCACCCGGTTCAATACGGCACTGGCAGCGGAAGGCTGGATGAACTGCGTGCTCTCGGACGCCCCGATCGAAAACTGCTTCCAGTTGATGATCGCGCCGTTGGACGCGTTGATCACCTGGCTGCCCGGCCCCGGCAGCTGGATCGACACCTGGCCATTGACGATCGTGGCCCCCTGCGGAAGCGCCCAGCAGCTGCCTCCGACGGCGATGTGGACCGCCAGCACCAGGGCCTTGATCCGGGGCAGCTGGTTGTGCTTCGATTTTTGCATGGGTTCCTCCGACTGGCCGTGATCACGCGTTGCTTCCGGTACGCCACGCCAGACTTCGATCGCCAAGCAGACCGGACCGTCAAATTTGCAGTAATGCTAGCGCAATTGCGACCGGCTGGGTACCGTGGATTCCCCCGTATGGAGCGAAATCACCCGGCCTGGCGAGTGTTGGGCAGGCGCAATCCCAGCCAGATAGCTTTCTACCGCTCGTGAGCCCGGATAATCGTGCTCCATGAACCCCCTTCTCGGCCGTTTGCAGCCCTACCCCTTCGAGCGATTGAGACAGTTGTTCGCCGGCGTGCGCCCACCCGCCGGCCTGCGGGCCATCAGCCTGGGCATAGGCGAACCCAAGCACCTGACTCCGCCCTTCATCGGAAGGGCGTTCAGCGAAGCCGTATCCCGCGTCCCGAGCGGGCTGGCGGGCTATCCCGCGACGGCAGGTGAGCCGGCGCTGCGCCAGGCCGTGTGTGCCTGGCTCAAGCGCCGATATGCGCTCGAGCTCGACCCGGCGACCCAGATCCTTCCTGTGAACGGCTCGCGCGAGGCGCTTTTTGCCCTGGCCCAGACCGTGGTGGACCCCCGCTTTTCAGCGGGTGGCGGCGACCCCGAAGCCGGCCCGCTGGTGATCTGTCCCAACCCGTTCTACCAAATTTACGAGGGCGCGGCACTGCTGGCCGGCGCCCAGCCGTATTTTGTGGCGGCCGACCCTCAGCGCAATTTTGCGCAGGACTGGGACAGCGTACCTGATGCCGTCTGGGCCCGGACCCAATTGCTGTATGTCTGCTCGCCCGGCAACCCCACCGGCGCTGTAATGCCTCTGTCAGAGTGGGACAAGTTGTTTCGCCTCAGTGACCGCCACGGCTTCGTGATCGCTTCGGACGAGTGTTACAGCGAGATCTATTTCCGCGACGAGCCTCCACTGGGGGGCCTGGAGGCTGCAGCGGCGCTGGGCCGGGCCGACTTTCGCAACCTGATCGCACTGACCAGCCTGTCCAAACGCAGCAATGTGCCGGGCATGCGCAGCGGTTTCGTGGCTGGCGACGCTGCCCTCATCCGGCAATTCCTGCTCTACCGCACCTACCACGGCAGCGCCATGAGCCCGGTGGTGCAATCGGCCAGCATCGCCGCATGGAACGACGAAGACCACGTGGTGGCCAACCGCATCCAGTACCGTGAGAAGTTCGCCTGCGTCACGCCCCTGCTGGCCGAGGTCATGGATGTTGCCCTGCCGGATGCCGGCTTCTACCTGTGGGCCGATATCGGCGGCAGCGACACTGCATTCGCCCGCGACCTTTACGCTCTCTACAATGTGACGGTGCTTCCTGGCAGCTTCCTGGCGCGCGAGTTCGGAGGCCACAACCCGGGCACCGGCCGTATTCGGATGGCGCTGGTGGCGGAGAGCGCCGAATGCGAAGAAGCCGCACGGCGCATCGTCCGGTTTGCCCGTTCCAGATCCTGAAAACCCCTGCGATACCCCTGTTTCATCTTTCCCGTCATGACACAACAACTTCAGAACACCATCGATACCGCGTGGGACAACCGCGCCGATCTTTCTTCCAAGTCCGCACCGCAGGAGATCCGCGATGCGGTGGAACACGTGATTGCCGACCTCGACCGCGGGCGCCTGCGCGTCGCCACGCGCGAGGCCGTGGGGCAGTGGACCACGCACCAGTGGATCAAGAAGGCAGTGCTGCTGAGCTTTCGCCTCAAGGACAACGCGGTGGTGCGGGCCGGCGACCTCGGTTTCTACGACAAGGTGCAGACCAAGTTCGCCCACCTCGACGAAGAAGGCATGAAGGCCACCGGCGTACGGGTGGTGCCGCCTGCGGTGGCGCGCCGCGGCAGTTTCATCGGCAAGGGCGTGATCCTCATGCCCTCTTACGTGAACATCGGCGCCTATGTCGACGAGGGCACCATGGTCGACACCTGGGCCACCGTGGGCTCGTGCGCCCAGATCGGCAAGAACGTGCACCTGAGCGGCGGTGTGGGCATTGGCGGCGTGCTCGAACCCATGCAGGCCGGCCCCACCATCATCGAGGACAACTGTTTCATCGGCGCCCGCTCGGAAGTGGTCGAGGGCGTGGTGGTCGAAGAAAACTCGGTGATCTCCATGGGCGTGTACATCGGCCAGAGCACCAAGATCTACGACCGGGCCACGGGTACCGTCACCTATGGCCGCATTCCCGCGGGTTCGGTCGTGGTGTCGGGCAACCTGCCCAGCGCCGACGGCAAGTACAGCCTGTACTGCGCGGTGATCGTGAAACGGGTCGACGCGCAGACCCGCGCCAAGACCAGCCTCAACGAGCTGCTGCGCGACTGACCCGCGCACCAGGGCACCCTCCTCCACCGCACCAGCAAGGCAGCACCATGGCGACCACCACCGCACCGGGAACGATGGAACGTATCCTGCGTCTGATGAGCGACAAGAAGGCCTCCGACGTGTATTTGTCGGCGCATTCTCCGGCGTTGATCAAGATCAACGGGCTGTGCATCCCCATCAACAACCAGGTGCTGCCGCCAGATGCGCCGCGCAACCTGCTGGCCGAGGTGATCCCCGCCGACCGCATGGTCGAGCTCGAGACCACCGGCGAGCTCAACATGGGTTTCCCGATCTCCGGGGTCGGTCGGTTCCGGGTCAGTGCGATGCGCCAGCGCGGCTCGATCGCAGCCGTGATCCGTTACATCGCGGTCGAGATTCCGGCGCTGGGCAACCTCGGCCTGCCGGCTGTACTGGGCGAACTCATCATGGAAAAACGCGGTCTGCTGCTGATGGTCGGCGCCACCGGCTCCGGCAAGAGCACCACCCTGGCGTCGATGATCGACTCGCGCAACGAGGCACTGGCCGGGCATATTCTCACCATCGAGGACCCGATCGAGTTCCTGTTCAAGAACAAGCGCGCGGTCATCAACCAGCGCGAGATCGGTACCGATACCGAGTCGCTCGAAACCGCGCTGCGCAATGCCCTGCGCCAGGCGCCCGACGTGATTTTGATCGGTGAGATCCGTGACCGCGAAACCATGTCGGCCGCACTGGCCTATGCGCAGTCGGGCCACCTGTGTCTGGCCACCATGCATGCCAACAACAGCTACCAGGCACTCAACCGCATCTTGAGTTTTTACCCGGTGGAGGTGCGTCAGACCATGCTCGGAGACCTGGCTGCCGCACTCAAGGCGGTGATCTCCCAGCGGTTGCTGCGCACCGTCAACGGCACCCGCACACCCTCGGTGGAAATTTTGCTCAACACCAAGCTGGTTTCCGAATTGATCGACAAGGGTGACTTCTCGGGCGTCAAGGAAGCCATGGAGCAGTCCATGGCCGAAGGCTCCCAGTGCTTCGAAGCCGACATCGCCCGCCTCATCATCGAGGGTGTGGTGGACCGCAAGGAGGGCCTGGCCAATGCCGATTCGCCCACCAACCTGATGTGGCGCATGCAAAACGACTTTGCCAAGGTCGCGACGCCGCAGCCCCAGGACGACCCGGACGACGAACCTTCGTTCACCGAGATCACGCTGGACGTGAAGCACTGATGTCACGCACGCTGCAGCTCGTCGAGCAGCTGATCGCACGGTCCTCGGTCACGCCGGCAGACGCAGGCTGCCAGGAGATCATCGCGCGGCGGCTGGCGCAGCTCGGCTTTGCCTGCGAGCCGCTGATGTTCGGTCCGCCCGAATGGCGCGTGAGCAACCTGTGGGCCAAGCGAGCCGGCCAGCCCCCGGAGACCGGCCGCAGCCACCTGGTGGTGTTTGCCGGCCACACGGATGTGGTGCCGACCGGCCCGCTCTCGCAGTGGCACAGCGACCCGTTTGTTCCCACCCACCGGGATGGCCGTCTGTACGGCCGTGGAGCCAGCGACATGAAGACCTCGCTGGCGGCCTTCGTGGTGGCGACCGAGGAGTTCCTGTCCGAGCAGCCGCGCTCTCCGCTGTCCATCGGTTTCCTGCTGACCAGCGACGAGGAAGGCCCCGCGCGCGACGGCACGGTGCGCGTGTGCGAGATGCTGCGCGAACGTGGCGAAGCCATCGACTACTGTGTCGTGGGCGAACCCACCTCGGTCGACCGGGTGGGCGACATGATCAAGAACGGCCGCCGCGGCAGCCTCAGCGGCCGCCTCACGGTGCAAGGCCTGCAGGGACATGTGGCCTATCCGCAGTTGGCGCGCAATGCGGTGCACCTGTTGGCGCCGGCGCTGGCCGAGCTCGTGGCCACCAATTGGGATGCCGGCACGCCGTTCTTTCCGCCCACGACCTGCCAGGTGAGCAACCTGAATGCTGGCACCGGCGCGGGCAATGTCGTGCCTGGCACCGCGACATTGGATTTCAATTTCCGGTTTTCGACCGCGTCCACACCCGAATCGCTGCAGCAGCGTGTGCAGGCCATCCTGCAGCGCCATGCCGTGCCGGGCGATGTCGCCTGGACGTTGGGCGCCGAGCCATTCGTCACGCCCAGCGGTTCGCTGGTGACGGCCGTGCGCGAAGCGATACGTGCTGAAACCGGGCTGGACGCCCAGCTGTCGACCACCGGCGGCACCAGCGATGCGCGCTTCCTGGCCAGGATCTGCCCGCAGGTGGTCGAGTTCGGCCCGCCGAATGCCTCGATCCACCAGATCGACGAGCATGTGCGCCGCGACGATGTCGACGTGTTGAAGACCATCTACCGCCGCATTCTCGAAAACCTGCACCGCGACGGGCCGGCATGAACCTGCCCGCGCTTGTCGAGGCGGCTGCCGCGCAGCTGGAGGCCGCGGGCGTGTCCTTCGGCCACGGCACCACCAACGCCTTTGACGAGGCGGCCTGGCTGGTGCTGTGGAGGCTGGGCCTGCCGCTCGATACCGCGCTCGACGATCCGCAGCAGGCCGCGCCGACACGCGCACAGCAGGCCGCGGTGCAGCAGCTGCTGGCGCAGCGCATCGCCAGCCGCTTGCCGGCGGCCTACCTGACCGGTGAGGCCTGGCTGCAGGGCCTGGCCTTTCATGCCGACGCGCGCGCCATCGTGCCGCGCAGCCTGATCGCCGAGCTGCTGGTGGCGCAGGCCCTGGACCACTGGCTGCCGGCCGCCCCGCAGCGCATTCTGGACCTGTGCGCCGGCGGCGGCAGCCTGGCGATTCATGCCGCGTTGCACTGGCCGCAGGCCGCCGTGGACGCTGCCGACATCTCCGCCGATGCGCTGGCGGTGGCGGGCATCAACCGGCAGCGATATGGCCTGGTCGAGCGCATCCGGCTGCTGCAGGGCGACGGCTGTGCGGCATTGGGCGGCGCCTACGATCTGGTGCTGTGCAACCCGCCCTATGTGAACACCGGCAGCATGGCCGATCTGCCCGCCGAATACCGGGCCGAACCCGCCCTGGCCCTGGAGGGCGGCAGCGACGGCATGGATCTTGTGCGCAGCCTGCTCGGCGGCCTTGCGCCCCACATGACGGATCCGGCCGTCCTGGTGCTCGAGATCGGCCATGAACGTGCCCACTTCGAGCGTGCTTTTCCCGACCTGGAGGCACTCTGGCAAGAGACCAGTGCCGGCGAAGACCAGGTCTGTGTGATCACCCGTGCAGCCCTGGCTGCCCTGTCGTCCCCCACGTCCGGCGCAAACCGTCGCCGGCAGCTTGACTCCCCATGATCACCCTGAAAAATCTGACCTTGCGCCGCGGCGCCAAGGTCCTGCTCGACAGCGCCTCCGTGACGCTCAATCCCGGCGAGAAGGTCGGCCTAGTCGGCCGCAACGGCGCCGGCAAGTCCTCGCTGTTCGGACTGCTCGACGGCTCGCTGCACGAGGACGCCGGCGACTTCAGCGTGCCGGCGCAATGGCGCATGGGGCAGGTGTCCCAGGACATGCCCGAGACCACCCAGGGCGCCACCGAATTCGTGATCGACGGCGACACCCGGCTGCTGGCGGCACAGACCGAGGTACAGGCGGCCGAGGCCAGCGACGATGGCGACCGCATGGCCCATGCCTACATGGAGTTGCAGGACGCAGGCGCGCACGACGCCCCGGCGCGGGCGCAGGCCCTGATCCTGGGCCTGGGCTTCAAGACCACCGAACTCGACAACCCGGTCAACAGTTTCTCGGGCGGCTGGCGCATGCGCCTGCAACTGGCCCGCGCCCTGATGTGTCCGGCCGACTTGCTGCTGCTCGACGAGCCCACCAACCACCTGGACCTCGATGCGCTGGTGTGGCTGGAGACCTGGCTCAAGCGCTTCGAAGGCACGCTGCTGGTGATCAGCCATGACCGCGAGTTTCTCGATGCGGTCACCAATGTCACACTGCACATCGACATGGCCAAGCTGGTGCGCTACAGCGGCAACTACAGCAAGTTCGAGGACATGCGCGCCGAGCAGATGGAGCTGCAGCAGAACGCATTCTCCAAGCAGCAGGAGAAAATCGCCCACCTGCAGAAATTCATCGCCCGATTCAAGGCCAAGGCCAGCAAGGCCAAGCAGGCGCAGAGCCGTGTCAAGGCGCTCGACCGCATGGAGAAGATCGCCCCGTTGCTGGCCGAGGCCGACTTCAGCTTCGAGTTTCGCGAGCCGGCCAACCTGCCCAATCCGATGCTGTCAATGCAGCACGTGAGCTTCGGCTACCCGCCACCCGAGGCTGCGCCGGCGGGCAGCGCGTCGACCGTGATCGTGCGCGACGTCAGCCGCTCGGTGCTGGCGGGCCAGCGCATCGGCATCCTGGGTGCCAATGGCCAGGGCAAGTCCACGTTGGTCAAGACGGTGGCGCGCACGCTGGCACCGATCGGTGGCGAAATCACCGAAGGCAAGGGCCTGAACATCGGCTACTTCGCGCAGCAAGAGCTCGACGTGCTGCGCCCCGCCGACAGCCCGCTGGAGCACATGATCAGCATGGTGCGCGAGATGACGGCCGCCGGCAAGATCGCCGGGCAGGCCACGCGCGAGCAGGACCTGCGCAGTTTCCTGGGCAACTTCAATTTCGGTGGCGACATGGTCAAGCAAGCCGTCGGCAGCATGAGCGGCGGCGAGAAGGCGCGGCTGGTGCTGTGCATGATCGTCTGGCAACGCCCCAATCTGCTGCTGCTCGACGAACCCACCAACCACCTGGACCTGGCCACGCGGGAGGCGCTGGCCATGGCGCTCAACGAATTCGAGGGCACGGTGATGCTGGTCAGCCACGACCGCGCGCTGCTGCGCTCGGTCTGCGATGAATTCTGGATGGTGTCGCGCGGCGGCGTGGCGCCCTTCGATGGCGACCTGGACGACTACCAGCGCTACCTGCTCGACGAGGCCAAGCGCCAGCGCGAGGCTATCAAGCAGGCGTCGATGCCCGCTGCCAGGGCGGCTGGCAAGTCCGACAGCAAACGCGCCCCGAAATCAGCCCAGCGTTCGCCCAGCACGCTGCGCGCAGACATCGACCGGGTCGAAGCCCGCATGCAGGTGCTCAACAAGGAGGGGGCAGCGGTCGAATCCCATCTGAGCACGGCGGTGCGACCGTCCGAAATCGCTGAACTCGGCAAGCGCCTCAAGATGGTCAACGACGAACTCAAGCACCTGGAAGACCAGTGGCTCGGGCTGTCGGCCCAGCTCGAAGGCGTCGACGCCTGAAACGCGCGGTTGCCGCTCCCCGCAACGATACCTGGATCGACTCCTTCTACTTCACGTTCATCACCGTGGCCACGATCGGCTTCAGCGAGACCATCGATCTCGCCGCCCACCCCATGGGTCGCCTCTTTACCGTGGTCATCGCCATCATCAGCCAGCGCACCATCGTCGTCATCGAACCCAGCCGCGAGGCGCTGGACCGGTGGCTGGAAGTGGACCCCTCCACGCGGTACCTGCACGGCGACGCGGCGGATGACGATGCCCTGCGTTTCGCCGGCGTGCAGTCGGCGGCCGGCGTGTTTGCCCCATCCGCAATGCCGCCAAGGCGCGACGCGCCGGCGCGGACGAAGTCGTGTCGCCGGATTTCACCGGTGGCATGCGCATCGCCTCGGCCATGGTTCGCCCGCACGTGGTCAACTTCATGGACCAGATGCTGCACAACGATGACAACCTGCGCATGGAAGAAGTCATCGTTCCCTCGCATGTGCCTGCATGGGGTCAACGGTGGGGCCACCCTGGTGGTAATGGCCACCCCCCAGGGCCGCCAGCAGCTTGAAAAGGCGTTGCAGTCCTGACAATGCACTCTGATGGAAACCGACCCACCCGCCCTTTTCACCGCCCGCATCGAGCCCGCTGGCCTGCAATGCGACGCCTGGTCGAACGAAACCTTGCTGACTGCCTTCGAAATGGGCAGCCTGGACTGGCCGAGCTCTTGCCGCAACGGCACCTGCCGTACCTGCATCGGGCAACTGGTGAGCGGCAGCGTGCGCTACACCGTCGATTGGCCGGGCCTGAGTGCCGAGGAAAAGCAGAATGGGTATCTGCTGACGTGCGTGGCCTATCCTTGCGAGGATGTGGTGTTGCGCCGCGACGGCGACTGAACGCGGGCGCGCCGCCGATCGCAGGGCGGCATGACGAGACCAGCGGGACCATCTAAACTGTGCTGTCTGCATTTTTCGGAGACAAGCCAATGCCTTCAAACTCCTGGCCGCCTGCAGTCGTGTTGCGCGAGGTGGGCCCGCGCGACGGACTCCAGAGCATTGCCCGCATCCTGCCCACCGCGCAAAAGAGGGAATGGATCCGCGGCGCCTGGGAGGCCGGCATACGCGAGATCGAGGTCGGCTCTTTCGTGCCGGCGCGCCTGCTGCCGCAGTTGGCCGATACCGCCGAATTGGTGGCGTTCGGCAAGACCCTGCCGGGCCTGACCGTGTCGGTGCTGGTCCCGAACCTCAAGGGCGCCGAGAACGCGATGGATAGCGGCGCCGACTGGATGCTGCTGCCGCTGTCGGTGAGCCATGCGCACTGCCTGGCCAATCTGCGCAAGACCCCCGATGCGGTGGTGGACGAGATTGCCGCCATCGTCGCCCGGCGGCGCGAGCGCGGGTCGCCCATCCGCCTCGAAGTGGGTTTGAGCACGGCGTTCGGCTGCACGTTGCAAGGCCGGGTAGAAGTGGCCGAAGTGCTGCGGCTGGCCCGCAGCGTGCTCGCGCTGGGCGTGGACCGCATCGGCCTGGCCGACACTGTCGGTTATGGTGATCCGCGCCAGGTCGGCGAACTGTTCGCCGCAGTCCGCGCCATCGCAGGCGACCGCCTGGCTTGCGGGCACTTTCACGATACACGGGGCCTGGGCCTGGCCAACGTGATGGCCGCGCTGCAGGCCGGCGAGACGCGTTTCGATGCCTGCCTGGCCGGCATCGGCGGCTGCCCGCATGCACCGGGTTCCAGCGGCAATGTGGCCACCGAAGACCTGGTCTACCTGTTCCGGAGCATGGGCATCGCCACCGGCATCGATTTCGACCGCCTCCAGGCTGTGCGCCGCACGGTGGCGCAATGGCTGGAAGGCGAAACCCTGCATGGGTCGATCGCGCGGGCCGGTCTGCCGAAGTCCCTGCGCGCGGCGGAGGCAGTGGCTTGAGTGCCGCCCGTGCGCTGCCACTCGACGGGCTGCGCGTGGTCGAGTTCACGCACATGGTGATGGGGCCGACCTGCGGCGTGGTGCTGGCCGACATGGGCGCCGAGGTGATCAAGGTCGAGCCGATCGAGGGCGACCGTACGCGGCATCTGCTGGGCTCGGGGGCGGGCTTCTTCCCCATGTTCAACCGCAACAAGAAAAGCATCCGCATCGATCTGCAGCACCCGTTGGGCGCTTCCGTCGCGCGTCGCCTGTGCCGCAGTGCCGACGTGGTGGCCGAGAACTTCAAGCCTGGCACCATGGCCAAGTACGGGCTGGACCATGCCAGCCTGTCGGCTGCCGATCCACGCCTGATCTACGCCAGCCTCAAGGGCTTTCTGCCCGGGCCCTACGAGCATCGCACTGCGCTGGACGAGGTGGTGCAGATGATGGGTGGCCTGGCCTACATGACCGGCCGGCCCGGCGACCCGCTGCGCGCGGGCACCAGCGTGAACGACATCATGGGCGGCATGTTCGGCGCGATCGGCATTCTCGGCGCACTGGTCCAGCGCGGCATCACCGGCAGGGGGCAGGAGGTGCAGTCGGCGCTGTACGAGAACAATGTGTTCCTGGTCGGCCAGCACATGATGCAGTTCGCGATCACGGGTGTTGCGGCCGAACCGATGCCCAACCGGATCTCGGCCTGGTCGGTCTACGACGTGTTCACCGTCAGGGACGGTGCGCAGATTTTTCTGGCTGCAGTGAGCGATGCCCAGTGGGCCACCTTCTGCGACGCGCTGGGTTTTGCGGACCTGAAGGCCGACACGCGGTATGCGAACAACAACGAACGGGTGCGGATGCGCCCCACTCTGCTGCCGGTGCTGCGCGAGCGCCTGGCTGCGTTCAGCGCAGCCGAGCTGTCGGCCATTTTCGAGCGCGTCGGTCTGCCGTATGCGCCGATCGTCAAACCCGAGCAACTGTTCGACGATCCGCACCTGCAGGCCACCGGCGGGCTTGCCGACGTGCGCATCAGCGATGGCCCGCGCGCGGGTCACATGGCCCGGGCCGCGCTGCTGCCCTTCACGATGGACGGGCAGCGCCTGGGCGTGCGCTCGCACCCGCCTGCGCAGGGCGAGAACACCGATGCCGTGCTGACAGGACTGGGGCTTTCTGCCGACGAGATCGGCCAGTTGCGCGCCACCAGGGCCGTTGCATGAGACAGCTCCCACCCGAATTTTTCCCGTGGTCGCGTTTCGCGGTTTTCGCTCGATTGCTTCCCTTGTTGTTACCACTTCAGAAAGAGACACCATGATCCGATACCTGAACCGCCGCCAGACCCTGGCCTGGGTTGCCGCAGCCAGCGCCGCACTGGCCACGCGTGCCCATGCCCAGTCCGAACGCACCATCAAGTTCATCCTGCCCAATGCGACTGGCTCCGGCGTGGATGCCATCACGCGTGCGGCCGCGCCGGCGTTGTCCAAGTCGCTGGGCCATTCCGTGGTGGTCGAGAACCAGGCCGGCGCCAGTGGTGTGATCGGCCTGCAGGCGCTGGCCAAGAATCCACCGGACGGCTTCACCTTGTCGGTGGTGTCCAACAATGTCGTGATCTTCCCCAGCGTGATCAAGGGGCTGCCGTTCAACATGCCCGGCGACTTCACGCCGATCGCGGTGATCGGCAGCACGCCCATGGTGCTGGTGGTCAACCCGCAGAAGGTCAGCGCCACCAACAGCCGCGACTTCATCGCCGCACTCAAGGCCCGGCCGGACGGATTTAACTTCGGCTCTGGCGGCACGGGAACCATCCTGCACCTGGCAGCAGAGATGTTCCTGGACGTGGCCAAGGTGTCGGCCAAGCACATTCCCTACAAGGGCGTCGGCCCGATGGTGACCGACCTGCTGGGCGGGCAGATCGACTTTGGCGTGGTGGCCCTGCCCAGCGTGCAGCAGCATATCAAGAGCGGTGCGCTGCGGGCCATCGGCATGTGCGGCGACAAGCGCACGCCTGCTGCGCCCGAGGTGCCGACCTTTGTCGAGCAGGGTTTGACCGACTACGTGATGGAAGCCTGGTTTGCAGTGATCGGTCCCAAGGGCATGGGCGGCGCAGACGTCAAGCGCATCCACGACGGGGTGGTTGCCGCCTTCAACGATGCGGGGGTCAAGGACACCATGGCCAAGCAAGGCAACACGATTGCCATCAGCAGTACCGAGCAGGCCCAGCGCATGTTCCAGAGCGAACTGACGCGATACGCCGCGTTGGTCAAGAAGGTCGGCATCGAGCCGCAGTAGGCGGCGGGTTCCGGGCCGGCGGCGACCCGACGCCGGCCTGCGTCCGCGGTAACCGACCTGCGTGCAGCTGGGCACGAGGCGGCCATGAAAGACCAATGATCAGTTCACCGGTCGCTGAGCCCCGCCAGGCCGCGAAGAATGGTGAGCGCACGCGACACATCGGCGGCCGTGTTGTAACCGTGTACGGCCAACCGGATCCGGCCGGCGTTGTGCATCACATGCACCTCGGCTTGTTCCAGAGCGGCATGCAACTCGCCGCTGCGCGCATGCATGAAGGCCACAATGCCGCTCGGGCGATCTGGCTGGAGCGGGCACATCGGCTCCAGGCCCAGTGCACACAAGCCCTCATGTGCCGCGCGTACCAGCGGATCGGCTTGCGCCTGTATCGCCTCCACGCCGACTGCGTCGACATATCGCAGCGCCGCATTGAGCGCGTACAGCGCGGCGAAGTTGGGCATGCCGACCGAAAAGCTGCGTGCGCCCGCCTGGGATTCGGCACGCTCGAAACGGTCGGCATCAAACACGTTGCGCACGTGGTACCAGCCGCCGGCGCGGGTCGTCAGGCGATCCGCGTTACGCTGCGGGATGCCGATCACGCAGCCGCCGTGCACGCCCAGCGTCCACTTGTGCGTGCTGCTGATCAGGATGTCCGCGCCCGCGCAGTCCAGCAACACGCGCCCGAAGGCCTGGGTGATGTCGACCGAAATCACCGCGTTGGGGGCGCAAAGGCGCACTGCGTCATGCAGCGGCTTCCAGTCGATGCGGTGCCCGTTGAAAAAGCTCACCAGCGAGACCTGCACCAGCCGCGTGCGGGCATTCAGCAGCGGCACGAGCGCGGCGACATCGAGCTCGCCATGCGTACTCGACCACAAGCGCGTCCGTGGCGGCGTGGCGGCGCGCAACCAGGGGGTGACGCCGGCTGGAAAGTCCAGGTCGGTGACCACCACTTCGTCGACTGCGCCCAGTTGCAGCGCCGACGCCAGCAGGTTGTACGCCTCCGAACTGCACGAGCAGAACGACACCTCCTGCGGCAGCAGCCCGAGCATCTTTGCACTGACTTCGCGGCATGCCTCCACCGCCGCAAAGTGCGCATCACGGCCACGCATGCCACGCGTCTTGTCGCGCCAGTATTCCTGTAGGGCGTCGCCCACACACAGGGGCGGGATGCTTTCCGCCGCGCTGTTGAGGTAGGCGATGCCGTTGAGCGACGGGAAGTCTCGCGACCGCGTGGCGTCGGTCAGCATGGTCTGGCGACGTCCTCGGTCACGACCGCCAGGTTCTGCCCCGCACGCACCTGGCCGAGCAGGCCGTGGGCGTACAGGGTGCCGCCTGACTTGAAGTAGATCGGCTCGGGCTCCTGATCGGGCCGCGCCAGTTGGTGAATCAGGCCGGCGAGCTGTCCGGGTGCAATCGGGTCGCCGAGCGCAAAGCGGCGCTCGAAGTAGCCGTCGAAGGGCGCGAACAAATAGGCGCTCGGGCCGGCAATGCGGGTCCAGCGGGTCGGCACGCCCGCCACCGTGGCGAGGCCGGGCAAGACCCCCATATGCCTGAGCACCCGGTGCGTGGCCTCGCGCGTGGCTTGCACCGAGTCCCCCGTCACCCAGCCACCCATGCCCATCTCGGCCGCGAGCGTGGGAATGCCCTTGAAACTGGTGTAGCCCGCCGACGTGCGGTAGTCCCCCATGTTGCTGGTCTGCACCGTGATGCCGACCCCGAACACTTCGGCCAGCTGGGCATTCGCCTTTACCAGCGCCGGGTCCATGCTCTCGCCCATCACCACATGCGCACTGGGCTGAATGAACAAGGACCGGCCACCGGCGTGCAAGTCCAGATAGAAATCCGCCCGCGTGAAGAGGTGCTCGGCGACGTAACGCGCGATCTGCTGCGTGGGCGCACCAAAATCATCGCCCGGGAACACCCGGTTGAGATTGAGGTGGTCGATCGGCGAGGTACGTCGCCCGGCGCGCATGGCGGGGCCGTTGAAGCCGGGCAGCAGGATGAGCTGACCGCGCACGTCCTCCACGCGGGTCTGGCGCAGTAGTTCACTGATCACCACCGGCCCCTCGTACTCGTCGCCATGGACGGCGCCCGACACCACCACCACCGGCCCTTCGCCGTTTTTGATCGAGGCCGCGGCAAATGGGATCACACCCCAGGCATCGTCGTCCGGAGAATGGGGCAGGGACAGCGTCCCCACCTGTTTGCCGGGCGCGTTCCAGTCGATATCGCTGAAGACAGTTGTAGTCATGTGGAGGGTCTCGGAAGGGTCAAATGGGTGCTTCCCACAGGGTCTGGTTCGACAGGGCATCGGCCACGTCGCGCGCACAGGCTTCGAGCAGCCGCGCGCCCTTCTCGGGGCTGGCCGCCCAGGCCTCGCCGATCAGGCCGATGCGCGAGCGCGTGCCAAGCTGTTGCCATCGGTAGACACCCGGATTGACCCCCGCGATGGCCGACAGGCCAGGAATCAGTGCAGTCTTGTACGAGGCCTTCAGCGGCAGCACGATCTCGGGTGAGAGCGCCTGCAGCATCGAGGTCTCGGCCTCGCAGGCATGCAGCACGACGCGCTGCTGCTCCAGGATCTGGCTGATCGATTCGGCAGCGATCTGCCAGTAGGTCCCGCAGGCCAGCGGCAGCTTGAGCTCGACCGTCAGCTCGGTGATGATGGTCTCCAGCGCCGCAGTATTGCCGCCGTGCCCGTTGAGCACGAAAATGCGCTTGAATCCGTGCCGTGCCACCGAGCGCACCACGCAGCCTACCACCGCGGCCATGGTCGCGTAGTTGAGCGTGATCGTGCCGCCCAGCGACATATGGTGCTCGGACATGCCGAACGGAATGGCCGGCGTGACGAGCGCCGGTTGCCGAGTGCCCATCAGGCGTGCCGCCCGTTCCGACACCTCCATCGCCAGCCGCCAGTCGACCTGGGTTGGCAGATGGGGCCCATGTTGCTCGGTGGCGCCCAGCGGAATGATGACCACGGTCTTGCGCCGGGCCGCCTTGCGCAGCGCCGGGGCCGTCATGCGGTCCCAGCGCACCTCGGTGTGTGCGTCGGCCTTCATCACAGACCGGTCATCGCGTCCATCGGGCGCCCGAGCCACTTGATGTGCAGCTTGTCGAGCTCGGTGTTCATGGTGTTGAAGAAGATGAACGAGTCGAGCCAGCGCGCCAGGTTGTGTTCGCCCATCTTCACGCCCATGTGGGCCGGGCTCTTGCGGATATTGAACTTCAGGTCGAATTCTTTCTTCGGATTCTTCTTGGCGAGATCGACGGCCACGATGCTGTTGGTGGAGAACAGTTGCGCCTGACCGGACAGGTAGGCAGCGGCTGCAGTGGCATCGTCCTCGGTGCGCATGATGTCGGCCTTCGGGTTGGCGGCCGACAGCGCGAGCTCCTGGGTCGTGCCCTTGGCCGCAGCCACCTTGAATTTGCCCAGATCGGCGGGCGACTTGACATTGATGTTCTTGGGGCCGTAGACCGCCAGCGAGGTGTTGGCATAGGGTGCGCTGAACATGATCTGTTTGGCGCGCTCCGGCGTCAGGCCCATCACCGAGATCACCACGTCGACCTTGTCGGTGAGCAGGAACGGCAGGCGGTTGGCGCCGGTGATCTGTGTGAGTTCAAGCTTGACGCCCAGCGCCTTGGCCACCATGTTGGCCATGTCCACATCGAAGCCCTCCGCTTCGCGGTTGACGTTTTGCGAACCGAACGGTGGCACGTCCAGCGGCACCCCGATGCGTATCACCCCCTTGGTGATGATGTCCTCGAGCTTGTCGGCCCACGCGGTGTTCAGGAAACCGAGTGAGGCCACGACGATGCAAAGGAAGCGCGTCCATTTTTTGAACATGATTGACTCCTGGTTAATGAAAAAGAATTGCCAAGACACCCCGATTCCTCCAACTGCGGTCACAGCGCGGGCTGCTTCCATGCCGGGAGGTTGCGGCATATTCCATCTTCAAGCCACCACGATCAAATCGCGGCTGAAGCGCGACAAGACTTCGGCGCCGTCAGGCGTGACGAGCACGTTGTCGATGATGCGAGCGCCCAGGTGCTCCTCGCCGAGAAAAACCGGTGGCTCCACGCTGACGACCATACCGGTGCGCAGCGTGTAGCGGCTGGCGCCGATCATGTGCAGGGGTTCGCCCCAGCTAGGCGGAAAGCCGGGTGCCAGGCCGTAGCCCGAGGTATGCACGCGACCGTGCTCCAGCCCGGCCTGCGCAATCACGTGCTGGGCTGCTGCGTGCGGGCGCGCGGCCGGCACACCGTCGCGAATTTCGGCAATGCAGGCATCGCAGGCGCGGCGCACCAGGTCATGCAGCTCGACCATGCGTGCTGTCGGCGCGCCGATGCAGAATTGGCGGCCGATGGTGGCGGTGTAGCGTCGGTGCGTGGCACCGAACTCGACGCTGCCGAAATCCCCCTGGCGCAGCAACCGCTCGGTCGGCGCGCCATGGCTGAAGCAGGACCGCTCGCCCGACACCAGGTTGATCGGGCTTGCGGCCAGGCCGCTGCCAGCCGTCATCAGTGACTCCATGACCTTGCCCGCCACCGCGAGTTCGGTACGCCCCGGCCTCAGAGTGGATGCGAAGACCGCCATGGCGGCATCCGCCTTGCGGCTTGCAGCCCGAATGCAGTCCAGTTCGGCCGGTGATTTCACCAGCTTGAGGTCGTGCACCAGATGGGTCGGCTCGGCCTGGAGCGCCGGCCCCAGGAACTGCCGGAGACGCAGGTAGTCGTGCGGGTGCAGGTAATAGGCCGGCACCTCCATGCCCACGCGGACATTGCGAAGGTCAAGCGCGTTCGCAAGCCTTTCAAAGATGGGAATCGGGTCTTCGTTCTCGCCACCGCCAAAGGTGGTGACCTCGTCCACCAGGGCGTCCTGTTCAAACTCGTTGCGCTCGCCCTCGCGGGTGAGGATGCGCACCGGCCCGGCGGCGGCCGACAGCAGCAGGCACTGGAACTCCTGGTAACTTTTGGCGTCGGACCCGGTCAACCAATGGATCGACACCGGGTGGAACATCACCAGCCAGTCCAGCCCTGCCTGCACCAGCGCGGCGCGCACGCGCGACCTGCGATCGGCAAACTCCTGGGCGGTGAAATCGTGCCGGGACATGCTGGCCTGACTAGTGAAGAACCGCACGCAAGAAGTTCTTCAGCTCATCGGTCCTGGGTGATTCGAAGAAGTCCTTCGCCGGCCCTTGCTCCCATACCTTGCCCTGGTGCATGAAGATGACGCGATGCGCCACCCGGCGTGCAAAGCTCATCTCGTGCGTGACCAGCAGCATGGTCATGCCTTCGCGCGCCATGCCTTCGAGCACCAGCAACACTTCGCCCACCAGCTCTGGGTCCAGCGCCGAGGTGATCTCGTCGAATAGCATGAGGTGGGGTGCCATCGCCAGCGAGCGGGCGATGGCCACGCGTTGCTGCTGCCCGCCTGACAGCTGGTCGGCGTAGGACTTGAGTTTTTCTTCCAGCCCCACTTTTCGCAGCACGTCTCGCGCCAGCGCGGCGGCCTGCTCGCCCGGCATGCCTTTGACGATCATGGGGCCCAGGGTGATGTTGCGCTCGACGGTGAGGTGCGGGAACAGGTTGAAGCTCTGGAACACGATGCCCACACGCGCACGCAAGGCGCGCATGTCGGCCGATGCGTCGTGCACGGCGACCCCATCGACCCACACCTCACCGCCCTGCACCGGCTCCAGGCCGTTGATACAGCGCAGCATGGTGCTCTTGCCAGACCCGGAGCGCCCGATGACAGCGATGATCTCGCCCTTCTCTACCGTGAGATCGACATTTCGAAGCACCTGGTTGGTGCCATAGCGCTTGACCACGGACTTGAGCTCAATGAACGACACGGCGCTTCCTTTCGAGTGTCCTGCTGTAGCGCGTGAGCGGGTAACACAGGGCGAAATACAGTGCTGCGACCAGCAGGTAAACGGTGAAGGGCTGGAAGGTCGCGGCCGTGGTCAACTGGCCTTCGCGCGTGAGTTCGACAAAACCGATCACCGACGCCAGCGAGGTGTTCTTGATCAGTTGCACGATGAAGCCCACTGTGGGAGGAATTGCTACACGCACCGCCTGCGGGATGATCACGTGGCGCAGCTGCTCGAGGTAGGTCAGGCCGATCGCTAGACCGGCCTCCCATTGGGTCCTGGGAATGGAGATGAGCGCACCGCGCCAGATTTCCCCCAGGAACGCGCCAGCGTAGATCGAGAACCCGACCGTGGCCGCCACCCACGGTGGCACGTTGAAACCCACGATCGAAAGCCCGAAATAGAAAATGAACAGCCACGCCAGCAAGGGAATGCCTTGCACCAGGCCCACATAGGCGCGCGCAAGATTGCGCAAGACCAGGCTCCCGGAAGCACCACCGGCCGCAACCAGCAGACCGACCAGGCTGCCACCGCTCAACGCTAGCAAGGTCAGCAGCAGGGTCCACCGGATCGCGAAGACCAGGTACATGACATCCTGCCAGGCCACTTCGCGGATCATGAGCGGCGAAAGAAGATGCGGTAGCACACACTGAATCCCGCGCGCATCACCAGCGACAGGCCCAGGTACAACACGGCGATGACGGTGTAGACCTCAAAGTCGCGGAAGGTGCGCGACTGGATGATGGAGCCGGCATGGAACAGCTCGACCGCGGAGATTTGCGACACCACACTGGTGGCCAGCATCATCAGCACGAACTGGCTGGTCAGCGACGGGTAGACGTTTTTAAGCGCCGGCAGCAAGACCACATGCCGGAATACCTGTGGCCCGGTCAGCCCCAGCGAAACACCGGCTTCTATCTGCGACTTGGGAATGCTCTCGAGTCCCGCGCGCACGATCTCAGCGGTATAGGCTGCCAGGTTGATGGTCAGCGCGAGAACGCTGGCGGTCACCACGTCGAACCGAATGCCGATACCGGGCAAACCGAAAAAGATCAGGAACAGTTGCACGATCAAGGGTGTGTTGCGGATCACCTCCACGTAGGCATGGGCCAGCCCGCGCGCCCACGGCTTGGCATACACCAGCACCGCAGCCACCAGCGTGCCGATCACAAAGCCGAGTGCGATGACGGTGGCGCTCAACTGCAAGGTCAGCACCAGGCCATCCGCAATGGCGTCCTGCTGGGCGAAGACGTCGCGGAATTGAAACTTGTACGCCATTTCAGTAATGAAAACGAATTTCCATTGATTTATCGTTGTATTACTATAGGAAGGAATTCTTTTTTCAAAGGTAGTACAAACCCTGAATATGAAACAAGGGCGAGGAGAATTCTCTGGCTTACCATAAAACTCGCGAAAATTCTATTCGCTGATAAAAAGTCTTTCTATTGGTGATTTGTCTGGAGACGCTCCATGGCCCCTCAGGGTTCCGCTACCAAGTACGCCGCGCCAGCCCTGGACAAGGGGCTGGACATTCTGGAACTGTTGGCCGACGCACCGCGCGGGCTCACACTCAATGCACTGGCCAAGACCAGCCAGCGCACCGTGAGCGAGATATTCCGCATGGTGCTGACGCTGCAGCAACGCGGCTACATCGCGAGCGACGAAAGCGATCGCTACAGCCTGACCATGAAGATGCTGGAGTTGTCGCATCGCCAGCACCCGGTGCAGTCGCTGGTCATGACCGCAGCGCCCCTGATGCGTGAGCTCGCCGGTCGCGCCTACCAGTCCTGCCACCTGGCCGTGTACCACGACGGGCAGATCCTGGTCGTGGCGCAGGTCGACAGCCCCGGGCCCTTCACCTCCGGCTCCAAGGTCGGGGCCACCGGCAAGCTGAGCGACTCAGCCTCCGGGACGATCTTGCTGGCTTTCAGCGATGAAGCGCAGCGCACCCGGATGATCGCCGCACAGATTCGCGCGTTTGGAGAGCTCGAGATCGATGCTGCACAACTTCTGCGCCAGATCGAGACCGCGCGGGAAAGCGCGTCCATCACCTGGCCGAGCCGGCGCGTGCGTGGCGCCATTGATGTTTCGCGCCCGGTGTTCGGCGTCAACCACGAGGCGATCGCCGCGCTCACCGTCCCCTACATGGAGCGCCTGGACCGGCCCCAAAGTCCCACCATTGCTGACGTCGAACAGCACTTGCGTGAAATCGCGGGGCGCCTTTCGGAGCGCATGTGCTTCAGCGGGCACAACCAGCTTCAGTGACCGGGACGCCGAACGGGTAAGCTGCCTCAGCTGCGTGAGGATGCGTTCGATCAAAGTCGTGCCAAGGATGGAAGCGGTGCCGTGGAGATGCGCACCGCCCTGTCAGGCTCCCCGGAGCAGGCCAGCCGCGCTGGCAATGCGCCATTGCCCCGAGGTGGTGGTGCCCTCGGGCGCTCGCTGCGAGGCCACGCCCTGCAGAACCAGCGCCCGCGCATACCTTGCGCACAGATCATCGTCGCCAATCAGCAAGACCCCCTGTTCGCGTTGGGCCGGCGTCATGGCCGCTGATCCCGAACCGACCTCTCCGCCGATCAGGATACCCGACAGGTAGTCCGGCAGACCTTCGGGCGCCACCTGCCCCATCAGGCCCGCTGTGCGTGCTGCAAAGATCGTGTGCGACAACGCGCCATGGCCTTGCAGGCCCAGGCGCACACCGGCGTCGAACGCCTCCGGCCGGTTATGGCCATAGACCATCAACCGCCCGAGGATGCCGTTGCGCGTCAGCAGACCGTACAACTCGCCGGTCATGAAAGTATGGAAGGCGCCGATGCTGCCGGCAGCGCCCAGCCAGGCCCACTTGCTGTGCGTGCCAGGCAGCACACAGCAACTGCCACCGGCCAGGTCCGCACCCCAGATCTGCGTCTCTTCGCCGCGCATCACATCGAACTGGCCTTGCGCGTCCACACACTGCAGGCCGGGAACGATATGCAACTGGCGCCCGGTGGCGCCCTCCACCGCCACGGTCGTCAATCGCCGCGCGGCTTCCGCCAGGCTGGCTGGGCAAGGCAGGTACGGGGCTTCCTTCCAGCCCTGGCGACTGCCCACCATGCCGCTGGCGATCAGGGGGCAGGCGGTGCTGGTGATCCAGTCGCCGCACAGCCCCATCAGCGCTTCGGCGAAGCGCCCGCCCTCAACCGCCATCACGCCGCCGGGCGCGCTGCGGCTCTCCAGGGCGATGCCACCGCCATCCAGCAGGCTGGCGCGCAGGTTCGAAGTGCCCCAGTCCAGGGCGATCAGCGTCGGAGTTGTCAAAGCAGGTTCCCGGTGAAGTGTGCGTGAAGTATCGGTAATGAGGCATGTAATCTGGCGTGAGCCAATGCGTCTCCATCCTAAGGGCCTTCGCAAGTGCGTCGGCCGCAGAGTTGCCGCCTCGGGGGGAGCGGGCATTCAACCGCTCTTTCCTGCGGTTTACTGGCTCAACGCGGCCAGCTTGAATTGTGCAAAACGATATGCAAGGGGGACCGACATGGCCAGCCAAGGACCACAGCTAGAGGCAAGCGCCGGCAAATCGTCAACACCGGGGGCAGAGGGCACTCCGATGGGCGAAGGTGCTTGCCCATATTCTGTCCGTCCCAAGAATCCCTCGCATTACGGCCCACAATCCGCTAATGCGGATCTTGGCCTTAATTTCGAAAGGCGAGTTGCGGCAATTCTGGCTTTGAAGCTACAACTGGGTCTTCCTGCGCCGTGCGACGAAGGCCATCAGGCCAAGCCCAGCCAACATCAGCGCATAGGATTCGGGCTCCGGCACCACCGCGATAAAACCGTAGGAACTGACGGTCGCAAACGCACGCAATGTGCCTGACATGTCTTCGTTGGTGGTATTGATGAAAGAAGCCAGAAGCTTGCCAGACTGGGCCTGAGGCATTCCCAACCCTTGTGCAAAGGTGAGCTTTTGAGTACCGGAGTGTTGTGGACTGTTCTCGTCGCCACCAAAGCCAGGACCGTCGACATCAAGCACTGCCCAGGCGTAGGCATTGCCATTGAGGGGCATGGACATATCGATGGACACAGACGCATTGACCGAAAATGTCACCAGTGACTTGGCACTTATGGTGAAGGACCCATACCGGTTGGACTGGGCGTAGGCATTCAGACTGGTAGGAATCTGTGTGAATTCGGCAGACAAACCAGAATTACTCGCTCCTGCTGCCGCCACGCCAACCACCACGTTCAGCAAAGACTCCCAATCCGCGGACCCGTCGGACACAAATTCGAAATTATCTGCGGAGACGTCCGTGGACTGGTTCAGCCAAGTCAGCTGATGTCCCCCATCCAATGGCCCCCCGATACTCAAGACTTGGTATTCGAAGCTGGCCCAATCGAAGGTGGCACTGGCGACTGGCGGAGTGACCATCAGTGCCTGAGCCGATGCGGAGACCAGGCTCAACGAAAGGAGCGCTGCAGATGCGAGTGACTTCAACTTCATCGAGGGATCTCCCAAATTTGAATCCAGATTGGATGTTTCCTACATGCAAAATCTGCGCCACAAACTGTCTATGGTTGATTTCAAAGAAAAATTTGAGACTTCGATGCGCCTTTCTGACGGCCCCTGTAAAGTTGGGCGACAGCCGTGGCTTGCCCGCTGCGGCAGGCCCGTGCAACTGCCGTCGGCCACTTCGGCTGCGATGTCGCTGGCGATCAATGGGCCGGCAACAGGGCCGATGCCTGCTACCTCAATACGCTGGCTTGCTCGAAAACCATCCTGGGCGGGATGCGTCGAGGTAGGCACCCTGGATACGCTCCACCTGATAGTGTGCGATCTTGCGCAGGTCCGGCACTACACCCAGTCCTGGCGATTCGGGCACCGTGAAATGACCCTCGTGCAGTTGCGGCGGGTCTGTGACCACGTCGTCCGACAGGTAGCTGCGCTCCGAGTCGATCGAGATCGATAAATTGGGAATGCTTGCAGCCAGTTGTATATAGGCCAACTGCGAAAAGCCCAGCTCGCCGCCACTGTGCAGCGTCACCGGAATGCCGACCGCCTCGGCCACGGCCGCGGCCTTGATCGTCTGCCACAGGCCGCCGATCTCGTGTGGGTCCAGCAGAATCACGTCGGCAGCACCCGCGCGCACGATGTTGCCGACGTCGGCCAACGTGTAGGCGGACTCGTCCAGCGCGACAGGCACGGGCTGCATGCGCCGCAGGTCGGCATGGCCTTGCAGGTCGTCGAGTTCCAGCGGTTGCTCGATGTACTGCAGGTCGTAGGCGCGCAGCCGCTCCAGCATGCGCCGCGCGGTGCCTGGCGTCCAGGCGCCGTTCACGTCGGCGCGCAGGTCACGGCCCCCCACCACCGAGCGCACCGCCTCCACGTTGGAGATATCGCTCTCGGGCGTCATGCCGATCTTGACCTTGAAGGACGTGAAGCCCTGGTCCAGAAAGCGCTGCGCGGACGTGCGCAGCGCGTTTGCATCGGTTCCGAACAGGTAGGCGGCCACCGCCACCGTCTTGCGGTAGGCACCGCCCCACAGAGCATGCAGCGGCTGGCCGGTGCTGTGGCCCAGCGCGTCCCACATCGCCATCTCGACCGCCGCCATCGCCATCACAGCGGCGCGTTTGTGGTGGTAGTAGCCGGCGCCGAACACATGGCGCGTGAAGTGTTCCACGTCACACGCCCGGTACTGCTGCGCGATCGGCAGGATGGTGTGGACCAGCACCGGCTCGATGAACTCAAGCAGGCATATCGTCTCGCCGTAACCCACCTGCCCGTTGGCCAGGGTCAGCTCGACGATCAAGCGGGTGGCCGCCGGGCGCTTGCCCGACCCCCATTCAAGTGCCGAGACAAACGGCATGGCCACCTTCCAGTGGCGCAGGCCGACGATCTGCAGGGGATCGGTAGCAGCCATGCGTTTACTCGGCCTTGATGCCGGCTTCCTGGATGATCTTCTTGTACAGCTCGAATTCGCTGCCCATGAAGGCCTGGAATTCGCTGGCGCTGTTGCCCACGCGGATCACGCCCATGGCCTGCAGCTTGGCCATCGCGGCGGGTGTACGCAAAAAGCTCTGCACCTCCTCCGAGATCTTGTTGACGATGGCTGGCGGCGTGCCGGCCGGCGCCATCAGCCCATGCCAGGGCTTGACGTCGAAGCCGCTGACCATGTCGCGCAGCAGTGGCAGCTCGGGCGCAAAGAAGGCGCGCTCTGGCCCGGCCACACCGAGCGCGCGCAGCTTGCCAGCCTGCACCTGCGGCCAGGAGGTGGCGGCGGCGTCCATGGCCGCCAGCACCTGCCCGCCGAGCAGGTCGGTCATCATGGGAGCGGAGCCCTTGTAGGGCACGTGCAGCATGCTGGTGCCGGTCTTTTGCAGGAACAGCTCCATGCCGATGTGCAGCGACGACCCCGTGCCCGACGAGCCGTAAGCGATCTTGCCCGGGTTGGCCTTGAGATAGGCGATGAACTCCGGCACGGTGCGGGCCGGTATCTTCTCGGCATTCACCACCAGAATCAGTGGCGTCACACCGATCAGTGAAATCGCTGCAAAGTCCTTGACCGGATGGAACGGAAAATTAGCCGGCTGCAGGGCCGGGTTGATCGCATTGGCCGCGATATTACCCATGCCGATGGTGTAGCCGTCGGCCGGCGCCTTGGACAGCAGGCCCAAGCCCACGGCCGAGGCAGCGCCGGGCTTGTTATCCACCAAGACCGACTGCCCCCACTTGGTCTGCAGGTGTTCGGCCACCAGCCGCGCCATGCCGTCGGCCGCGCCACCGGGTGGCACCGGCACGATCAGGCGGATCGGCTTGTTGGGGTAGGCCGCCTCCTGGGCCTGTACGGCGGGCGTGAGCCCGATGGCCGCCAGGGCCAGAGCGGGCAGGAAGGCAAGCAGTTTTCTACGCATGGTCAGTTCCTCTTTCTTAACAAGAACACGGTTTGTGAAACAACGACACTCCTCATAGCGGACCCCATCCCTGGGTCATCCGACGAACCTCGTCCAGCCCGAAAGCGCTGGCTTGCAACTCCGGCGCGCGTGCATGCACCTCGGTGATTCCGATGCGTGACGCGAACAGGCGTTTTCCGTAACACAGCAGGTGCGGAATCGACTGCGTCATGAACAGGATCAGCGGCAACAGCCGCGCATGCAGGGCCTCGGCTTCGGCCAGCCGGCCTTCGGTCAGCAGGCGGTGCAGCACCAACTGGTGGTCCAGGGCGTCCGGGGCCGGGATCAGGCCCACGCAGCCCGACAGGATGTTGGTGATGTACTCCTTGCCACCGTGGCCGGCAAACACTGCATAACGGCCGGCTGCGGCGCGCACCAGCTCGGCCACGCCGACCGCCGGGCCCTCGCCCTTGAGCATGGTGATGTTGGGATGTTCCTCGCGCAGGCGCAGCAGGCTGGCGTTGGACAGGGCCACGTCCATGTTCACCGGGTTGTTCTGCACCGCCACCGGCAGGTCCAGGCCGTCGGCAACGGCACCCAGAAACCGCACGTACTCGGCCTCCGGGTAACCCTTCACGGACGGCGGCTGCAAAATCACCCAGGTCGCACCTGCATCCTGCGCCATGCGCGCAAACGCGATCTGCCCATGCACCGACTGCTCGCCCACCGTCACCGCATACGGCACGCGCCCGTCGATGGCGCGCCCGACCACCTGCACCAGGTGCTGGCGTTCGTTCACATCGAGCTTGTGCACCTCGGTCACCAGGCCCAGCACCGCAATGCCCTGGGCGCCCGCGGCAATGCACTTGTCGACCTGCAGACGCATCAGGCCGTCGTCGATGCGGCCCTGGGTGTCGTAGAAGGCGTAGAGGATCGGGTAGACCCCGGAAAAAGCCGGCGTCATACAGACTCCTTGGGGCGCAGATACTGCCACACGTCGTCACGCGGCACCACGCCCAACCCTGGCCCCTCGGGCAGGTGAAACACGCCCGCCTCGCATCGCATGGTGGTGTTGACAAAGCGCAGGTTGCGGTCGAACACCGAATGCTGGTACTCGTGCATCGGGCAGTTCGGCAAGGCCGCCGCCGCATGCAGGCTCGCCGCCTGGAAGATACCGATGCCTATGCTCGCATGCGGGATCACCTTCACGTGGAAGGCATTCGCCATGCGCGCGATCTGCATGAACTGGCTGATGCCGGTGTGCCCCATCTCGGGCTGGATGATCGACATGCTGCGCCGCTCCAGGCGCGGGCGTACCTCGAACACCGTACGCCATTCCTCGCCCAGTGCCAGCGGCACCTTGATCGCAGCGCCCACCTGCGCCTGGCCCTCGATATCCTCAGGCTGGCACGGCGCCTCGACAAAATACGGCTGGTAAGGTGCCAGCTGCTCGACCAGCTGGATCGCCTCTTGCGCAGTGAACTTCCAGTGCAGGTCGACCATGAGCTTCACGTCCGGGCCCAGGCCTTCGCGCAGCACGCGCATCTCGCGCACGATGCCCTCTTGCGACACCGCGGCGGCATACTTGAAGGCGTCGAAGCCACGCGCCCGGAATTCGCGTGCCAGTTCCAGGCGCTGGTCCAACGTGGCACGCGGCAAGCCCGACACATAGACCGGAATCTGTGCCATGCGCTGCCCGCCCAGCAGCTTCACGACCGGCTGGCCGAGCAGCTTGCCGAACAGATCCCACACTGCGATGTCGACCCCCGCGATGGCGTCCACATAAAAGCCACCGAAGAAGCCGCGCACCCGCATCAGGTCGTACAGGTCTTCCTGGATCACGACCGCGTCACGCGGGTCGCGGCCGACCATGACCGGCCCCAGCACGTCGTCGATGATGCTGGTCACCGCGCTGGGAGCCACGATGCCGTAGGTTTCGCCCCAGCCGACCGTGCCGTCCTCGGCGGTGATCTTGACCAGCACCGACATGTCGGTATTGGGGTAGATCGAACGGTTGCCCTGGCGGATCAGGTAGCCGCGCGCATTGACAGACTCGCCCGGGCCCAACGGCCCCAGGTAGGGCGTGTCGCGCGGGATCGAGATGATGAACGACTCGACGCTGCGTATCAGGGGAAAGCTGGACATGGTGTTCTCGTTGCAGGAAGAAGGGTCTGTGGCCGAAGGGCGTCAGGACACGCGGCGGCCGTCGGGCACGAAAAAGTGCGCCTGCGCCGGATCGAAGGACAAACCCACGGTTTCACCGACTGCCACACCCGAATCGCCTGTCACCCGCGCAATCACGTTGCGGCCGGCCACGCGGGTATGAAAATAGGTCTCGCCGCCGAGCCGCTCGGCCACCAGCACTTCGGCGCGCAGCAGGCCTGCAGCTGCCGGCACCACTTGCAGGTGTTCGGGTCGCACCCCCAGGGTCAGGGCGGTGCCGGCGGCCAGCGGCTCGGCGCCGTGCCCGACCAGCGTCGTGCCGTCTTCGAGTGCCACCTGAAGGCTCTGCGCCTTGGCCGCCGAGAACCTTACCGGCAGAAAATTCATCTTGGGCGAGCCGATGAAGCCGGCGACGAACTGATTGGCCGGGCGGGCATACAGGTCCAACGGCCGGCCGACCTGCTCGACGCGGCCATCGCGCAGCACCACGATCTTGTCGGCCAGCGTCATCGCCTCGACCTGGTCGTGCGTGACGTAGATGACCGTTGTGTTGAGTTGCGACTTGATCTTGGCCAGCTCGACCCGCATTTCGACGCGCAGCGCTGCATCCAGATTCGACAACGGCTCGTCAAACAGGAACATGCGAGGCGCACGCACGATCGCGCGGCCGATGGCTACCCGCTGGCGCTGGCCGCCTGACAGGTCCTTGGGGCGGCGCTCCAGCAGGTGCTCGATCTGCAGCGTCTTGGCGGCAGCGGCCACCTTGGCGTCGATCTCTTGCCGGGACGCCTTGGCGATCTTCAGGCCGAAGCCCATGTTGGCCGCTACCGTCATGTGCGGGTACAACGCATACGACTGGAACACCATGGCGATACCGCGCCGCGCCGGCTGCGCGTCGGTCACGTCGGCCTGGTCGAACAACACCTGGCCGCTGGTGCACTCCTCCAGGCCGGCGATCATGCGCAGCAGTGTCGACTTGCCGCAGCCCGATGGCCCCACGAACACGCAGAACTCGCCGTCGGCCACTTCCAGGTCGACGCCGTGGATGACGGTGGTGGTGGCAAAGGTCTTGGTGACCTGGCGCAACTCAAGCCGGGCCATGGGCACCTTCCGGCAACAGGGCGGCCAGCTCGGCCGGGCTCAACAGCAGGTCGGCCAGATCACCCATGAAGGCGTCGACATCCTGGCGGTCCAGCGCATCCAGCAAAGGGCCGGCGGTGCGCTGCCCGGCATGGCGGATCAGGCCGCGGCTTTGCAGCACCTGCTTGGTCAGCGACCAGCGAAACACAGCCTGGATATTGAGCACTGGCAGCATTCGGGTGAAAAGCTGGCGCACCGCGGCGGCATCCCCCGCGCGGTGGGCTGCGAACAGACGCACGTGCACCTCGGCCAGCTCGATCGCCGGCATGGTGCCGCAGGCGCCGCGGCGCAGCTCGTCGGTGATGTAGCGTCCGCCCGCGCCACCGAGCACGCCGAGCAAGGTGGCAGGTGCACAGGCCAGGACTTCGGTCAGGCGTTGGCCGCTGGGCAGGGCTTCTTCCTTGATGTAGTGGATCTCGGGCACTGCGACGAGGATCTCCAGCAACACGGAGGGGTCGAGACCGGCACCGGCCGGCGGTGGCACGTTCTGCAGCATCAGTGCCGTGCCAGGCACCGCGGCAGCGATGGCCTGGAAATGCGCTATCTGTTCTGCCGTGATCTTCAGGTGGGCGGGTGCCGCGATCATCAGCGCCGCAGCGCCCTGCCCGGCTGCCAGCCGTGCCAGGCGCAGCGTCACCGCCGCATCGTTGCTGCTGACGCCGGCGACCACCGGCACACGGCCGGCCACCTCGGCAATGACGCGGCCGGTCAGCTCGGCCCGCTCGGCTTCGCTGAGGGTGGCGACCTCGCTGGCGACGCCGGGAAAGGTCATGCCGTCGACGCCGCTGCGCAGCAGGTAGCGCACCAGGGTAGCCAGGCCCGCAGCGTCGGGCGCACCGGCAGCATCGAAGGGGGTGGGAAGGACCGGGAAGACCCCGGTGATCGCGGCGTGTCGGGTGGTGGTCATGGTGTGGGTGTCAATCCGGTAACTGAATTGGTTTGCGGCCCCACCAGCCGCGGATCTTGGGCGAGACCAGTGCGCCGCCGGCCAGCGAGGTGGACCCGCCATCGATGGGCAGGTCGACGCCGGTCACGAAGCCGGCCTCGTCGCTGGCCAGGTACACGGCCGCATGGGCCACGTCCTCGGGCCGGCCGACGCGCCCGATCGGGTAGGCCTCGGCATCCAGGCGCAGGTCGGCGGGGGAGCGCCCGGCCAGCGTACGCGCGGTCATGACGAGGCCGGGCGAGATCGCGTTGCAGCGGATGCCGTAAGGCCCGTATTCGATGGCCAGCTGCTTGGTCAGTGCGTGGATGCCGCCCTTGGCCGCGGTATAGGCCGCCAAGTTCGGGTTGGCCACGATCTGGTTGACCGAGGCCAGGTTGACTATGCTGCCGCTGCGGGCCTGCATCATCGGCGCCAACACCGCACGGCAGGCGCGGAACACCGAGGACAGGGCCGAGTCGATGGTGTCCTCCCACTCCTCGTCGGTGCACGCGTGGGCCGGCCGCTCGGTGTAGGCCACGGCGTTGTTGACCAGCACATCGACGCGGCCGTGGCGCTGCACCACGCGCGCCACCAAGTCGCGCATGCCGGCGCGGTCGGACACGTCGAGTTGCTCCACCCAGGCGCCGGGCAGGGTCGCGCGCAGGGCCTTTACCGCCTCCAGGTCGCGCTCCAGCGCCACCACGGTCGCGCCCTGGGCCGCGAAGTGCGTGGCAATCGACTCGCCGATGCCGCGTCCTGCACCGGTGACGATGGATACCTTGTCAAGCAGTCTCATGATTTGACAGCGCCTGCGGTCAGGCCCTGGATGAAGAAGCGTTGCAGGAACGCAAAACCGATCACCACCGGCAGTGAGCTCACGATCGACGCCGCCATGGCGCCACCCCAGTCGCTCTTGCTCTCGCCGATGTAGTTCAACAGCAGGCCCGGGCCGACGGTGCGCAGTTCCGGCTTGGTGATGAGGGTCAGCGAAAACAGCAAGTCGTTCCAGGCCCACATGAAGGAATACAGGCCTACCGTCACCAACGCCGGCATGGCCAGCGGCAGCACGATGCGGTGCAGGATGAACAACTCGCCCGCACCGTCGGCCCGGGCCGCCTCGATGATCTCGGTGGGAATGTTCACGAAGTAGCTGTACAGCATATAAGTACCGCTGGGCAGCGCCAGGATGATGTAGGCAATGATCAGCCCCAGATGGGTGTTGAGCAGGCCGGCCCACTGCAGCAGCGGGTACAGGCTGATCAGCATCATCGCAAACGGGAACATCTGCGCCGACAGCATCAGGAACATGAGCGACTTGCGCCCCCGGTAGCGGAATTTGGCAAAGCTGTAGGCTGCGTAGGTGGCCAGCACCACTGTCAGGATGGCGCCGCCGCCCGCCGTGATCAGGCTGTTGCGCAGCTGCAGCAGCATGTCGCTGCGGCTGAAAAGGTTGGCATAGTTGACCCAGGTAGCCTCCTTTGGCAGCAGCGTGGGTATACGCACGAACACCTCGCTCTCGGGCTTGAGCGAGGTGATGCCCATCCACAGCAGCGGCAAGAACAGAAACGCCGCCAGCACCACGAAGGCCGACCAGAACACGGCGCGCGAACGCCAGGTAAGAAGTTGCAGCATGTCAGCCCTCGCGCCGGAACAGGATGCGCAGGTAGAAGGTCGTCGGTACCGCGATGGTGACGAACCACAAAACTCCCACGGCGCAGGCGGTGCCCATGTCCCAGTTCTGGAACGCCTGCTTGTAGACTTCGATCGACAACATGGTGGTGGCCTTGATCGGCCCGCCCTGCGTCAGCGCGTAGATCACATCGAATGCTTGCAGGTTGCCCATCGCGCCCAGGATGGTCACGATGATCATGGTCGGCGCCAGGTGCGGCAGCACCACGTACAGCAGCACGCCGAGGTTTTCGCAGCCGTCCACGCGCGCGGCGTCGATCTGGTCTTGCGATACGCCCTGCAGCCCGGCCAGGAAAAAAGCCATGAACAGCGGCACCGACAGCCACGCCTTGGTGAGGATCACCGCCGCCATCGCGCCCCGCTCCTCGGCCAGCCAGGCCACCGGCTGGTCGATCACGCCAGCTTGCAGCAGCAGCGCATTGAGCACACCGTACTGGCCGTTGAAGATCCAGGCGGCAAGGAAGGCGGTCACGGTGGTGGGCAGCACCCAGGGCAATAGCGAAGCTGCCCGCACCACCACGCGGCCCTTGAAAGGCTGGTTCATCATCAGTGCCCAGCCCAGGCCCAGCACGAAGGTCAGCCCGGTGGTCAGCACCACGAACACCAGCGTGTTGCCCCACACCGTTGCCGTGCCGGGGTCGGCCAGCAGGCGCGTGAAATTGGCCAGGCCCACGAAGGCCGGCCGCTCCATGTCGATGGTGTACTTGTACAGCGACAGGCGCATCGACTGCAGGAACGGCACCAGGATGACCAGTGCAAACGCCAGCAGCGCCGGCACCAGCAGCAGAAAACCGGTGCGCCGTTCCTGGGCCTTCAGGCCGCCGCGCCGGGCGACTGGCTGGGAGCTTGACATCGGCACTGCGTCGGACGGTCAGGGCGGTGGGAATGCCGTTCAGCTCTTGGCCAACTCGGCCATCTTCGCCTCCAGGCGCTTGCCCATGCTCTCGATGGCGGCCTGCGCCGTCTTCTGGCCGAGCAGCGCGCCCTGCACTTCTTCGCCGATGATGGTCACCGGCTCGGCCGAGGTGGTCCACTGCGACACCTCGTCGCGCTCGGCAAAGCGCGAAGCGCCCGTCCAGGCGGCCACATACGGATCGGACCCGAGCTGTGCCAGGGCCGTGTTGGTGACCGGGAACAGGCCCTGGTCCTTGAAGTAGGTCAGCTGGTTGGCGTCGCTGAGCGCCAGGTGGCTGGCCAGGCGGGTTTGCGGTGCCTGCAGGTTCGGTGCGCCCTTGCCGTCCGAGAACATGGTCAGCAGATGGCCCCAGGCGAACGACTGTGGCGTGTCGCCGCTTTTCAGGACCGGCGTGGCCATGGCCATCACGAAGGCGTCGAACTCGGTGCCCTTGCCGGAGTTGTTGCGTGCAAAGCCGCGGGCGAGCGGCGCGTCTTGGTAGAAGCCGGTCTGGTTTTGTCCGAACATGCGCCGCGCATCGGGGCGGTCGATGTCCTTGGCGGCCAGGCCTTCCCTTACCAGGTCGGTCATGAACGTCAGTGCGCGCACGCCGGCTGCGCTGTTGACCACGACCTTGCCTTTGTCGTCGAACAGTTGCCCGCCGAAGGTCCACAGCCAGACCTGAAAGTCCGGGCTCAGCGAATTGTTGTTCTTGGTCGTCATCGCATATGGCACGCTTTGCGGTTGCGTCTTCTTGATGGCGCGCAGGGCCTCGAGGAAGGCGTCGACCGTCTTGGGCGGTGTGGCGACGCCAGCGTCCTTGAGGACCTTGCCGTTGGCGACCATGCCGATGGAGCCGGCCGTCCAAGGCAGGCCGTATTGCTTGCCGCGGAACTCGCCGAGCTTGAGCACGCCGGGGCTGATGAGCTTTTCGAGCGCGCCCTTGCCGTACACCTCATGCATGTCGACCATCTTGCCGGTGCTGGCAAACTGCGGCAGCCAGCGCTCAGCCAGTTGCACCACGTCCAGCGGCTGGCTGGAACGCATGCGCAGCAGGATGTTCTGCTGCATCTGACCCCAGGGGAAACCGACCACGTCGAGCTTCACGTCGGCCTGTGCCTTGCGGTAGTTGTCCAGCATCCCGGTCAGCACCGGTTTGCTCGCGGCTTCGTCCTGCGACCAGCCCACGTAGGTGAGCGTGCGTGTCTGGGCGCCTGCACGACCTGCACCGAACAGGCTGCTGCCTACGGCGGCTGCCGAGAATTGTCTACGGGTGATCATCGCTGTCTCCTTGAAAAGTTCCAAAGAACGGAACAAAATCGGTGATCGGATTGTTGTTTGCAGCCGGTGTTTCATCTATTGGTACTTACCCTAGGCGGATTTGGTGCGTTGCGCCGCAAAATTCCCACCTGTCACTGGGGACTTGCTGATCGGGTGTGAATCTCCAGCATCTTGCTAGTTCCTTTGAATGAAACTGATGCCCGCTTAGACTCTACTGCCATGCAAGCCCACCCCAAGACAGCCGGAAAGCTCACACTGGTGCAGCCTGCACTGCCAGCGGCAGCCAGCCCGGACGCACCTGCGCCGGCCGGGCTCGGGGTGCTGGAGAAGGCCATGAGCCTGCTCAACATCGTGTCGGCCGCACCGGCGCCGATGACTTTCACCGAGTTGCTGCGCGCCGGCCACCTGCCCAAGGCCACGCTGCACCGCATCCTGGCCACCCTGATGCGCGAGGGCCTGTTGCGCTACGAAGCACCGACCAAGACCTACCAGCTTGGCTTTCGCCTGCTGGAGCTGGCGCACGAGGTCTGGAGCGGCTTCGACCTGCGCCTGGCCGCACAGGATGAGCTGGTGCGCCTGCGCAATGTGCTGGCACAGGCGGTGCACCTGGCCGTGCTCGACGGTGACAGCATCATCGTCATCGCCTCCCAGGAAGCCGAGCGCGAGCCACGCGCGAGCACGCGCGTGGGGGTCCGCTTGCCGGTGCATGCTTCGGCTGCCGGCAAGGTGATCCTGGCCCACATGGATTCGCTGGGCCAGATGGCATTGCTGGACCGCCTGCCGAAGCAGGCCTTTACAGAGCACACGCTGACCTGCCGCGAGGCCCTCAAGAGCGAGCTCGACCTGACACGCGCCCGCGGTTATGCGGTGGAATACCTGGAACACGAAGACGGCGTGGTCTCGGTGGCAGCACCGATCCTCGATATCGAAGGGCGGCCTATCGGTGCCGTCTGCGTGAGCGGGCGGGCCGAACAGCTCGACCCGGTGCACCTGCACGGCTTGTCGTCGCCGGTGATCGGCTCGGCGCGCACCATCTCGCACAATGCCGGCGGGCAGTTCATGTCGATCCAGCCGCGCGCCGAGCCGACCGACGGTGCCGGTTTCGATGTGCAGTGTGTCGCCGAAACACGTTCGCTGCTGGGCGAGGGCCCGACCTGGTCGCCGCGCGATGGCGCGCTGTACTGGGTCGACATCCTCACGCCCTCGGTGCACCGCTTCGACAGCGTGAACGGCACCGACCGCGAGGTCAAGCTTGGCTCCATGGTCAGCGTGGCCATCCCCAAATCCACCGGCGGCCTGCTGGTGGCCACCCCCACCGGCCTGATGACGCTGGACCTGGAATCCAAGACGCTGAGCGCCTTTTGCCACCCGGAATCCGACCGCCCCGGCAACCGCTACAACGACGGCAAGTGCGACCGCATGGGTCGCCTGTGGATCGGCACGCTGGACATGGGCACGGCTGCCAACCGCGGCAACCTGTTTCGCGTGGATGCAGACGGCTCCTGGAAGAAGATGGACTCGGGCATTACCGTGTCCAACGGCCTGGGCTGGAGCCCGGACAACAGCCGCATGTACTTCACCGACTCGGTGCGGCGCACGATCTACGTGTATGACTTTGACCTGTTTCGCGGCACCATTAGCAACCGGCGGCCCTTCATCATGCTCGACGCCACGGACGGCACGCCTGACGGCCTGACTGTGGACGAAGACGGTTGCCTGTGGGTCGCGGTCTGGGACGCCTGGCGTGTGTCGCGCTACTCGCCCGACGGAAGGGAGCTGCTGCGCATCCGCATGCCGGTGCCGCGGCCGACGAGTTGCTGTTTTGGCGGGCCCAGCCTCGACACGCTCTACGTCACCAGCGCCTCGGTGCGCCTGGGCGAGCAGACGTTGGCGTCGGCACCGCAGTCGGGCTCGCTGTTTGCGATTCGGGTGCCGGGGGTGCGGGGGTTGCCCGAGACCACCTTTGCCGGATAGTTACGTCCGCGTGGTTAAAACCGGCGGCTATAGGCCCTGAGGCTACCAGTCCGGTGTATAGGGCAGCAGTTTCAGGACGACTGCCCGCATTAATCGACGATCGCACCCTGCGCACCCCGCAAAACAGCTATGGCATTCAAAAATCTATTGGTGGGCAATTGGTGGCCGACTATGGCCGAAAAGGCCTTATTTGCGCTCGCAATGTGCGGCTGATGACGGTCAGCGTGCGGCCAGGCAAACCGAACGGTGCAGCGTCCAGTTTTTCAAGCGGCATGATTCGCCAGCCACTGGCAGGCCTGCGGGCCACCTGCCTTGTGCCCAAAGACACTGCTGTAGCCTCAAGCTCCCCAGCCCAAACCATTGACGGGCTGATACGCGCCGCCACTGCGAGCAAAGCTGAATGGGGCGTACGCACCACCATCAACTTGCCAGCTTTGAGCACCACAGCCGGTGCCACGGCTTTGGCGCTGGCAGCTGGGCGGCAGGGCAGTCGCGGATTTGATTGACTGGGTGTCAGAGCCTTCGATTGCCAATATCGTCACCGGTTGGCCTGCCGTGATTGACGCTGCGCGCGCGCAGCCTTGGATTGCTGCCCGACCCGGACTTTGAAAGCATTGTGGCAAGCTACATGCAGGACGAGAACATCCGAGATCAGCGAAAACCCGAGCATTCAGATGCCCGGTTAGCGGCAATAATGCGCCTGCATCTGAGTTTTGCTTTGCGAACTCACGCGTCGCAATCAACCCCTAATGGAGACATTCATGAAACTTTCAAAACTGGCTATCGGCCTGAGCTTCGCACTTGGTTTTGTCGCTTTTTCAGGAACGGCGACCGCTCAAACCACCATGCGCATCAGCATTTCAGTCGCGCAAAACTCGCACCAAGGCATCGCCATTGACACCTTCGCACGCGAAGTTGAAAAGCGCACGGCTGGCCGCTACAAGATTCAAACCTTTTACGCGGGCGCGCTGGGTGGCGAGCGCGAATCGATTGAGGCGGTGCAGCTTGGCACCCAGGAACTTGCCTTTTCGTCAACTGGACCCATTCCCAATTTCGTAACTGAAGCAAGAATTCTCGATGTCCCATTCTTATTCCGTGACAAAGCACATGCCCGTGCTGTACTGGACGGCCCGATTGGCCAGGACTTGCTGACCAAATTTGACAGCAAAGGCTTTAAAGCGCTGGCTTGGGGCGAGAACGGCGTGCGCCATATGACCAATAGCAAGCGCGACGTCAAAGGACCAGAGGATTTGAAGGGCCTAAAGATGCGCACCATGGAAAACCCGGTCCACATTGCGGCCTACAAAGGTTTGGGTATTGTGACAACGCCAATGGCTTTTCCTGAAGTGTTCACCGCCTTGCAGCAAGGTACAGTTGATGGCCAGGAAAACCCACTGTCAGTCATCATGGCCGCCAAGTTTGACCAGGTGCAAAAGCATCTGAGTTTGACGGGTCACGTTTATTCTCCAGCTGTTTTTGTGATGAACAAAGCTTCGTTCGACAAACTAACTGCCGCTGACAAACAAGCATTTATCGATGCGGCCAAAGAAGGGGTCAAACTCAATCGGGCCCGCGTTGACACCGACGATGCGACTGGGGTGACCGAATTGCGCGCCAAAGGCATGACAGTGATCGAGAACGTTGACAAGGCCAAGTTTGTCGCCATGCTGGCCCCGGTCAACGCCGAGTTCGAAAAACAGTTTGGCAAGGCCAACCTCGACGCGATTCGCGCCGTCAAGTAAGTTCAAAGAACTGCTGCTTTTTTAGTAGCTGCCCGCGCCCGTATTAATTGGGTTAGCGGGCTTTTTTGATGGTAAATGCTAGCAACTGGGCATGAAGCAAATTTTTCTAACCCTCGAACGCCGCACCACAGAGTTTTCAATGTGGGTGGCCTGCGCGATGCTGGTAGTTGCATCGTCGCTCGGCATGTTTCAAATCATCACCCGCTTTGTACTGGAGCAGCCCGCTGAGTGGAGCGAGATTTTGATTCGCCTGAGCCTGATCTGGATGGTCTTCATGGGCATCCCCATGGCTTTCAGGCAAGGCGCGATGGTCAGCGTTGACGTGCTGTACCGCTGGAGCTCACCGAAGGTCAAGCGCCTCCTGGACGCCGCGGTTTGCCTGGCCACCCTGGCGCTGATTGGCATCATCATCTGGTGGGGATGGGACTATTCACTGCGCGGGCGGGTGCAGTCGATGGCCGGGCTGGAGTCGCTATCGATGTTTTGGGGCTATGTAGCCATGCCAGTGGGGGCCATGTTCGGCGTGCTGGCGATTGTGGGCAATTACATGGACCCACAGCGTAATGAGTTGGAGACCGCGCAATGAGCATCGTTATGGTTTGCACGATGGTGCTGTGTTTTGCGCTGACGGTTTCTGTTGCTGTCTCCATCGGACTGGCTTCTGTAGTAGGCATTCAGGCATCGAACGCCAACATGCTGATTTCTGTGAAGGAAATGTTTTCTTCGATCAACAAATTCCCTTTGGCCGCGATTCCGTTTTTTATCCTCGCGGGTAACCTGATGGAAACCGGCGGCATTTCGCGCCGCCTGGTTGAATTTGCCAAGTCCATCGTCGGTGGCGTGCAAGGTGGCTTGCCCATGACCTGCGTGCTGACCTGCATGATTTTTGCGGCAGTGTCTGGATCATCGGTAGCCACCACATTTGCCGTCGGGGCGATTTTGATTCCAGCGCTTATCAAACATCACTACCCTGTCGGTTACGCCGCTGCACTGCAAGCCACCAGCGCCGAGCTGGGGGTGATCATTCCGCCGTCGATTCCGCTGATTTTGTATGGCGTGAGCGCTGAGGTCTCGATTGGCGAGCTGTTCATCGCTGGTTTTGGTCCGGGTTTGTTCATCGGCCTGGCGTTGATGCTGTTTGTACACCTGTATTGCCGCTGGAAGGGCTGGGGCAAAAACGATGGCGACGGCCGTTTGTCTTTCGGCAAGGCGACCTGGCAAGCCGGCTGGGCGCTGCTCATGCCTGTCATCATTTTGGGCGGAATTTACGGCGGTATCTTCACGCCGACTGAAGCATCCGCTGTCGCCGTTTTTTACGCGCTGATCGTGGGCCTGGTGATTTACCGTGAGATCAAGCTCAAACACCTGATGGTGATTTTGCGCAAGTCGGTATTGTCGAGCGCCGTGGTGATGTTCATTATTGCAAATGCGGGTTTGTTCGCGTTTTTAATTACAAGGGCTGGCGTGCCAGATGAGATCGGCCGCTACCTGGTGGCAACGCTGCAGTCACCATTGCTGTTTTTGCTGGGCATCAACGCAGCGCTTTTCGTGATCGGCATGTTCATCGAAACCAGCGCTGCCATCATCGTGCTGGCACCCATCCTGGCCCCTGTAGCGATGCACTTTGGCATTGACCCGGTTCATTTTGGTTTGATCATGGTGGTCAATTTAGCACTGGGAATGATCACGCCTCCGTTCGGCGTGAACCTGTTTGCAGCCTGTACGGTGGCCAAAATATCGCTTGATCGGATCATTCCCTATCTGATTCCGTTTGTGCTGGTGATTATGGGCTGCCTGATGGTGGTGACTTATGTGCCGCAACTTTCTTTATTTTTGCGCGATCTCCTGTACGGTAAATAGGAAAATCGAACGGTATGTTTTTGTGCCCACTGAGACGGGCTCGCCCGAACTGGGTGGCACACTGGGGATTTTTGGGGGAGTGTTGGCCTGGCCGATCGCACTCGGAGCAGCAGCGGCCCCGCCGCCTATCCCGAAAGCTGTCTCGACATCAGGTAAACCCTTGCGCTTCGTGGCCCCTCACCGGGCTCGACCCGCGTCAGGCGCAGCCCCTCACCGCAGCCCTGAGTGACGGGCCGCGATCACGCCGCCTGCTCAAAATCTCCGCGCGCCGGCACCCGGGGCGGTGCCCTGGCTGGTAATCCCAAATGCGTCCAGATGCGCTCGATTACCGCCGATTCTAGGATGGTGGCGATGATCTTGAGCTGACCACCGCAGTTCGGACAGTGTTCGAGGTCGATGTGGAACTCGTGCTTGAGCAGCCGGGCCCACCTGATGCGCGTCGGCGGGCCATGCGCGCAGCCAAGCCCGGTCGCGGTGAGCTCCGATTTGCCGGTGGCCTGCTCGGGGTCGTGCGGCACCACCATGGCCCGTAGCTTGTCGTTGGGCGCCAGCACCCCGTGAAAGCGGATCAGGTGCGGCCAATGCAAGAACTGCAGCGGCGACAACACGCTGTGTGTGGTGCCGTCGCGCCAGGCGGTCATGAATTTGGGCGGCATTTGCCCCGCGTTATTGATCTGCAACCGTTCGTTGGCCAGTCGCGGGCGGGTGATGTGGCGGCATTGCTGCACCAGCCGCTGGCGTTCATCGGCTTTGCATCGCACCGCCGCGTGCCGCGCTGTTGCCCTGATAGCGGTCGGCACACAGGTCGCTGACAGCTGTGGCCGCCGGAGCCAACATGCATAAGTTTGGCCGGTTTGAAATTGCGGATGGGTTTTCGGCGCGGACATCACGTTTTCGGGTATTTTTTGGCGTTAACGCAGTAACCCGTCAGATCTCGACCTGATCCTTTGATCGGTAGCTCTTGCCCGCGATGACGACAGTCTCAGAGTGGTGCAGCAGGCGATCCAAGAGTGCTGAAGTGAGAACGGCATCGTTGTTGAAGATACCTGCCCACTGCTTGTAGATTCGGTTGGTCGTAATCAAAGTGGCCCCGCGCTCGTAGCGGTGACTCAGAATCTGGAACAGGCAATCGGCACCGAACTTGTCGATGGGCAAATAGCCCAACTCATCAATGCACAGCACCTCAGGCTTGATGTAGTGGTGCATGGCGCGTTTGATGCCCCCGCTGGCCTGTGCGTCGGCCAGTGTGTTGATGATCTCAATGGCGCTGGTGAACAGCACCGAGTGCCCCCGCTGGCACGCCGCATGGCCCAGCGCCGTCATGAGATGGCTTTTACCCAACCCGGTGCCGGAGATAAATACTACATTGGCGTTCTGTTTCACAAAGTCCAGGTGAAACAGGTTGGCAATGAGCATACGGTTGATCTTCGTAGGCCAGTTCCAGTCAAACTGATCCAGCGTCTTCACCACGGGGAAGCGGGCCTGGTTGATGCAGCGCTGCACCCGGCGGTCATCCCGCGCTGCAGCCTCGCCACTGATCAGCTGCGTGAGGTAGTCCAGATGTGAGAGCTGTTTGTCGGCAGCGCTCTTTGCAAACGCCTGATGGTTCTCCAGCATGAACGAAAGCTTGAGCGCACCCAAGTGCGCTCGCAGGGCATCCGTATCGGTCGTGCACTGGGTCTGCTTTTTTGGGTGTGCTGGCATCAATCGTCTCCAAGGTTTCGGTCGTAAATGGATAGGTCTGGCTCGGGCATTTCCAGATCAAGCAAATCCATGCGCCTTGTCAGTTGCAGGGCGGCGGGCTCGGGGCCGATACGCCTGCGAGCCGCCAGGATATTGGCGATGTACTCCGAGCTGAATGCCTGCAACTCCAGACCGTCATCCAGGGCGCGACAGAGCGTTTCTTTGCCGTGAATCTCGGCCAGGGCCACAATCTTGCGCATGTGCTCGCGCGCGTTGATGCGCTTGAGCTCCAGCCCTTGGAGGTAAGCTTGGGCGCGCGGTGACAGGGCCAGGAATTGCACCAGCAAACGCTGCTCGCGCGCGCTTTTGCGCTGCGCCACGAGTACCTTCGCGTGCTCGGGGTCCTCGATATCCTGGTGCCGGTCCATGCTACGTTTGTGGCGCGCCACCAGTTGGTCGCGTTCATAGATGCACACCCGATCGGCATAGGATTTGAGCGTGAGGAGCTGGCCCGCGTAGCGTGCTGGCACCGAGTAGTGGTTGGAGTCCAGCGCAACCCGAAACTGCTTGGTGGCGCGCACGTTTGTGATCCGCGCCAGATCAAAACCGGTCGGGTTGAGGGGGCGCAACTTCGTGCGCTCTTGTTCAAAGTGATCGATGGGGCGTTGATGGGTGGACTCGTGCGTACGCACGTCTGCCACCGTGTCCACCCACAATTGAGCGGCTGGCTGCATGGCGCTGAAGTCGGACAACTCCAGACCGGCGAGGAAGTTCTTCTTGACGTATCCGACTGCGTTCTCGACGCGCCCCTTCTCGTTGCCACTGCGCACATTGCACGCGGTGATCTCAAAGCCCCAGTGGCGCGAGAAGTCCAGGTACTTCGGATTGAACACCGGAGCTGCGCCCACCAGGCGCTGCAACACCGCCGATTTGAGGTTGTCGACCATGACGCGTTGGGTCACACCGCCAAAGGCTGCAAACGCGTTCTCATGGCACTGCAGAAAGAACTCCATCGTCTGCGAGACCGTGAACTCCAGGTACATGCGCCGGCTATGGCACAGCACCATCAGAAAGAAGCTCAGGCGCTTGCGTGTGGAGCCCACGGCAATGCTGCCAAACTCACCCCAATCGACCTGGGCGGCCTCTGCCGGTGCAAAGTCAAGTTTGAGGAACGCCGCTGGCGGGCGTGGCCGGATACGGTGTACGTAGTCTTTGACGATGGTTCTCCCACCCGAGTAGCCGGTCTCGCACAGGCGTTGGTAGATCTGCTGGGCACTGTACGGGTGGGCATCGAGCCAGCGCACGATCTGGCCCTTGAAAGCGTCGAGTTTGCTGACCCGTTGTACCGCAGCACGGGGGTGAAACGTCTGCACGTCGGCCCACCTGGCAACGGTACGAATATCCAGGCCAAGAGCACGCGCGGTCTGTGCCACGCTCAGGTGCTGGCGCCCCAAGTGGTCCTTGATCTGGCAGAAGGTTTCATAGTCGAGCACGGCTGCGCTCCATCTCGATGAGTTGGGCCAGACTTACCGGGGCCCCGCTTGAACGGCGTGGTGGCGCCGTGTTCACGTCCGGTGGTCTGCAGGGCGGTTTGTGTGGGGCGGCCTCATGAAGTGACAGCACCTGGTACAGCGGAGCCTGGTAGGCGATGAGGTCAAGCGCCATGAGTTGGGCTCTGGCGACACCAAGCTCGGACTCGCTCAAACGCAGCCGTTTGGCAAGCGTGGCTGCGCTGTAGTAGCTCAAGCCCTGCGCGTCGGCAACCGTCACCAAAAACAGATACAGCGATGCAGCACGTGCATCAAGGCGGTCGATCAGGCCCCATTGCACCAGGGCTTGGTCAATCCAGCTGAACTGTTCTGGTACTCGGCGCAGACGCTCAGGGCGCAGCACTTGTTTGGGCGTTCTCATGGCGGCTGCGATTCATCAAGTCGTGCCCCATTTGTACAAGTCGGCGGGTGGTGCTGGCGATGTCCTCTTGTAACGTGACATCGAACAAATGCGCGATGAGCCCCGCCAGCACTGGCGTTGGCGCATTCAAGAGATCTTGTAACGCTGCAAAACCACTGGATTCAGGCATCTCGGTACGAATGGGTGTTTCTTCAATGGAATCAATCACTTGCGCAATTGAGGAATCTTGTAACGCCACGGACTTGGCCGGCCTGGTGGGTTTGGTGCGGCTGTAACCGGGATGTGCAAGCCGCCAGGCCTGCACGCGCTGGACGTGCACTGGGCCACAAAAGTAGTCAACGTTCTGGGGTCGGGCTAACCATGCCGCCTGACTGGCGCTCTTGCTGGCGAGACGGCAATCGGCATTTGAGCAATACCTTTGACGATTGATGTTGCGAGGATCGGGATCGAATAAATCCTTGCAACACAAGCACTTACGCTGTCCCGTCTTGGCCATCGTCGTTCCTGCTCCGGGTCGACCGGCCCAATCACATCGACTGCGCGCACGCCCTCAGGCGCAGTTTGAAGAAGACGCAGGGGAGTCCGAAGAAGACGCGTTAAAAACGATGATTTGAAGAAGACGGGCGGGGAAGAATACGCACGTTCAAACCGGAAGAATTAAGACAGTTTGGGCCCGGCGGCCACACGGAGCGTGGTTTGGGATGATGGGGCGCAGATTCTCGGGGATTCAGACTGTCATCTCAGGGAAAACCCGTTTTTTCAGGACGGTTTGGGGTGCGATACTTGGCTTCATGCGATTGGAAAGACTATCCGTTGAACGCAGCTATGACATCATCATTCGCATAACAAAATCGGGCGCATCTATAGAACGATGCGCTTCAATTTAGGAGAAAGCCGTGCTGACTACCGTTCTAAAAATTGCAGTTGTATTTATACTTATCGCCACGATTTATTTATTTATATTTCAAGGCAAAAAACGTGTGATTGGCAAATATCCGTTGGGCATTTTTACATTCACATCCTTACTGTTTACGGCGGGCTTGGATTCGGGTTTGGTGATGTTGCCATTAACTGAATTCCCGGTCTATGAAAAAGACCCGGTCTATGCGTTTACCAATCCGGCAGCCATTGAATTCGGATTTTGGGGATTTTTGGTATGGACCTTTTATTTTATAACCGCTTATTATTTTCTACGGATTGAACCGAAGATTAAGCTATTTGAGGTTCCATTCTTCAAATATTTGAATAACGGCGTGATCGTAGCGACCTGTGCATTCACCGGATTTTTGTTTCTGGGCAACTTGCCAACTTATATTGCAGACATTTCTGATCTACAGGCTTGGTTATTGGTGAGCTTTGTTGTATTGACCGCTGTTTGTACCAGCACCGAAATTCGTTTTATTAAAGTGCTAGCGGTTGGTTCAACATGGTTGTTTTTTAGCCTCATCTTCGGCATGTGGCTGGACTCGGGCATGGGCGGAGCCGGGTTCCTGAAAAATCTCGGTTTAGTCGGTGATTACTTTCCCAATATCGGTCACTTTGTATTGCCAATCAACGATTACCACGAGTTTTACCTGATGTGGTGGTTCTCATGGAGCATCATGATTGGCCAATTTATGGCGAAATTTGCCGGCAACATGTCCACGCGTACCCTGCTACTCGGGATGCTTGTTATCCCCTCCATCCAGCTAGCAGTCTGGTTCTCAGTCTTGTACGGTTATTATTCCAGTGCAACGGAAGTTGCCTTGTTCTGGAAAACATTCATGGTGGTCGTGGGTATTATTTATGTTGTTAATTCTTTGGATTCATTGACGCGCCTGTACACCGACAATTTAAATTTGACCACGAAACGACTGGGCACCTACAAATACATCATTTTGAATTTTTCAGTCATGATGGGGTTGGTTGGTTTGTATAAATTTGCCCCCGAAATCATGGATATCAAATATGTGGGCATGACAGTCATCCTGATGTATGTCGCAGCCCTGGTGCGCATGTACATGAAACGTGACGTCTTGATGGCGCCAACCAGCGGTGACGTCAATGCGCCTCTGCGAGTCGCAGAAAATTAACGGAGTAAGCGTGCAATGACTTTCATGCTTCGGGGCGCTGCGCTTGCGGGCTTGAAAGTTAGGCCAACGTTGAGCCTGTGTCGTGAGGGCCTGTTTATGAGGCTTTGCGCTGAGTTGGCTTCACAAGCCTGCGCAGGCTGATTGCGGGCTTGCGACGCGAGACTGGGAGTAAAAAAACGGGAACTGTTGGCGGAACTTGCCGGCCAAACCATGATTACCGACGCGTCAGTCAACCAGGATGAATACCACGATATCCTGCGCGAGGCTGTCGGTGCGCGCAACGGGCGCAAACGCATCCTGACGCGGTGTTCTGGAGCCAAGAGCAAAGTCTGATCCGTGCCCTGGCGATCCCCTGCCGTTGGCGCAACACGCCGTGGGGCGGTGCAAGCCATGCGTCAGTGAAATTGGGAAGGAAACCGAACCAAATGGCAGCATCGCCTCGAATCCATCTCCGCCCCGGAGTCACTCAACCCGTTGTGTTGATGCTTTCGCGCCGCCAGATCGAGGCGTGTGACGTTGCATCGGTAGTGGCTGAACTCAAACCGTTCCTGGCAACACGCGAAGACACCTGGTTGTATCGCGGCCAGATGGCCCTCGCCGTGGACGGGTACAACCCTGACGCCAGGGAACTCGTGGACATACCGGAGGTCCGCAAGTTTCTGAAAGTGTTCGAGCGGGAATGGCCCTATTGGGCA
>Ga0209181_10000280_pt1 | contig 96123 bp, 84 predicted proteins | sample MAT05_FD_187208 | JGI IMG/M metagenome (GOLD analysis project Ga0209181, IMG submission 187208) | Freshwater microbial communities from Lake Fryxell liftoff mats and glacier meltwater in Antarctica - MAT-05 (SPAdes) (version 2) | ecosystem: Environmental > Aquatic > Freshwater > Ice > Liftoff...
CGGGGGCGGCGGCGGGGGCGGCGGCGGAGGCGGAGGGGGAGGGGGAGGGGGGCAATCGCAGATTTTCTACACACGTCGCGTAGGGCGTTCGCCACAGGGCTCGGTGCCCGGAGCCAGCCGCTACTCCAACATTCCCACGCAAAGCGCCATTCTCGGTGCCGCAAAACTGACCGGTCGAACAAGCAGCGGATGGTCGGTCGGAATTTCCGAAGCGTTGACCGCGCGCGTCGTCGCGCCCTGGGTGGACAGCACGGCACAGCGTTTCGCAAGTGAAGTGGAGCCGCTCAGCAACTATTTCGTGACGCGTGTCTCGAAAGATCTGCGCGCTGGTCAGAGCATGGTTGGCGGAATCTTTACGTCAGTGCGACGTGGTCTTGGCGATTCCACGCTGGCGACGCGCCTGCGATCGTCCGCGTACGTGTCAGGGTTCGACTTCGGCCACCTGTTTGCACACCAGGCGTGGGAAATAAGCGGAAACATTGTCGGTTCGTCTATCAACGGCGCCGCACCGGTGATGCTGGCCGCCCAACGTTCGTCCGTGCGCTTCTATCAACGGCCGGACGCCGACTACCTCGCTGTTGACTCGCAGGCCACCCATTTGGCCGGGTGGTCCGGTGCCCTCAACCTGAGCAAGAACAACGGGCGGCACTGGACCGGTGACATCCGGACGAGTTTCGTGTCACCCGGGTACGAGATCAACGACCTTGGTTTTCAGAACAATTCCGATCGGATTTCCCTGAACAGTTCGTTGAATTATGACGAACGCAATCCCGGCCAGCACTTTCGCAACTGGGGCGTAACAGCACGGACCGAGCTGCGAACCAACTTCGGCGGCGATATCACGCAAAAGGCGTTGCGCGGCGACGCCAACGTGCAACTGCTGAACTTCATCGGGGGCCGTATCAACTTCGCTCACGAATTCACTTCGCTGGATGACCGGCTGACACGTGGGGGGCCGCTCGCGATGTCGGTGCCGGTCAACGACGTCAGCATCAATCTGAACGGCGATTCGCGTAGACCGTTCACGTGGAACGTGTTTGCAAGCGAACGGTCGGACGCATCCGGCGGCTGGCGCCAGGCCCGCAATGTGAAGTTCGGTGTTCGGCCGGCGAGTTGGCTGAATGGGGAAATCGGACCGAATTACTCGCGCGCGCGCACCACAGCCCAGTACGTGACCAGCATCAGCGACCCGCTGGCGCTCGCCACCTATGGCCGTCGGTACATCTTTTCCGGCATCAACCAGAACACGCTGTCGATGCAGACGCGCCTCAATCTGACGATGTCTCCGACCCTGTCCGTGTCGATGGTGGCTGAGCCGTTCATTGCGAGCGGCCAGTACGATTCGCCGGAGGAGCTTCGCACCGCCGGCACCTTCGACTTCAACCGCTATGGGACGGACATCGGCACCGTGGTGCGAAATGCCGATACGCGCCTGTTCGTGGTGGATCCCGATGGTAGTGGTCCGGCAAGTGCCTTCTCGATAGCTGATCGCAGCTTCAACACCCGTTCAATTAACGCGACCGCGAATTTGCGCTGGGAATGGCGACCGGGCAGCACGTTGTTCCTCGTGTGGCAGCACCGGCGCGCGAATCCGGCCAACTATGGAGATTTCCGCTTCAACCGCGATTTTCACGACATCTTCAGCGCGCGGTCGGAGAATACATTGATGTTTAAAGTGAACTACTGGTTGAATCCGTAGCGGAAGCGGCGACGGCGTAACTCCGCCCCGCTCGTGATGGTGCCCATTAGTCCTTGCCCCGCCGCTCCCTCGCCACCCTCGCCAAACGCACAATCCGTTCCACCTGCTCTTCCTGCGTCAACGCCGTTGTGTCAATCGTGATGGCATCGCGCGCCGGCGCACTCTGCGTCGCATCCCGCGCATCGCGGTCGACCAGCGCTTCGGTCTCCAGTGCAATTTCATCGTCCGTTGGACGGCGACTGAAACGCTGCACAAGTCGGCGTCGCGCCCGCTCCCACGGGTCGGCAATCAGAAAGATCTTGAGCGCGGCATCGGGGAATACGGATGTGCCGATATCGCGCCCATCAACCACGACGTCGCTGCTGGACGCGGCCTCGCGCACACGGTCATTCACCCACGCGCGTACGCTGGGCATTTGTGCGACGCGCGAGACGTGCTCCGTCACCGCGCGATCACGCAACATCTCATCACTTACGTCCTCAATAACCGGAACCACCGAACGTTCGGCGAGATGCAGCTGCACCTCACCGGCGAGTGACAGCAGATGCGGCGCCGTCCACCGCTCGGGAAATACGCCGGACCGAATGCCTAATGCAGTAACCGCCCGATAAAACGCGCCGGAATCGACATGGCGAACGCCCAATTTTTCGGCGACCCACTGGGCCGTCGAACTCTTGCCAGAGGCGGCGGGTCCGTCAATTGCCACAACCATGTGCGCCAAACGTTCGCGGATCTGGCCTGACGCTGAGTCGCGTGACGCGTGGGGAACGGGACCAACAGCGCCGGCGAGTTCGCGCCAAAACGAGGGGAACGACACGTCTACACAGGCCGGATCATCAATGCCGATGTCGTTGTCTGGCAGCGCGGCCAGAATACCAAATGCCATGGCCAAGCGGTGATCGCCGTGCGTCGCAATCTTCCCGACAAGCGGACGATCGCTCCCGCGAATGATCATGCCATCGGGCAATTCCTCAGCATCAGCCCCAATGGCGCGGAGATTACGCACCACGGCGGTAATGCGATCACTCTCCTTGACGCGCAACTCCGACGCACCCGTGATACGTGTTTCCCCCTGGGCCCGCGACGCAACACACGCAAGCAGTGGCAGCTCGTCAATACACGTGGGAATTTCAGGACCACCAACCGTCGTCGCGTGTAACGTTCCCGGAGCAACAACTACGGTTCCGATTGGTTCCCCACCGACCACCCGTTCATCCTCAACGCGGAGGTTTGCGCCCATACGACGCAACACATCAAACGCGCCAGTGCGCGTCGGGTTCAGGCACACATCCGTGAGTTGCACCTCACCACTGAACGCCAGTGCCGCCAACGCGGCGAAAAATGCGGCCGACGACGGGTCGGCGGGTACTTCCACGTCAACCGGAGTCAGGCGCTGGTACGCTGGCAGGCGCACCCGGTTGCCGTCTACTTCAACTTCCACACCGCGCGCCGACAACATACGCTCCGTGTGATCGCGCGAACGCGACGGCTCGATCACGTCCGCTTCCACTCCCGCCATGAGGGCGGCCAGCAGAATGGCGCTTTTTATCTGCGCGCTGGCGTGTTCGCTCTGCCAGACAATTGCGTTGAGCCGAGCCCCGTGAACGGTGAGCGGTAGTCCGAAGTGATGCTCCGGGCCTTCAAATTCGACGCGCGCCCCCATGGCCGATAGCGGCTGCGAAATGCGGCGCATTGGGCGTTTGCTCAGGCTGGCGTCCCCCTCAAAACGCGCATGGCGTCCATCCAATCCGGCCACGACACCCATCATCAGACGTGCTGTGGTGCCGCTGTTCGCGCAGTCGAGGGCAACCATCGGACTGATCAGACGGTCAGGACTCACGCCGGCAACGATCATCTCGACGCCGAACGCGGGGACCGGCGCCCCCAACGCGGTCAGCACACGCGCAGTCGCACGCACGTCGGCCGAGTCGAGAATGCCGCGCACCCGAGATTGGCCCGGCGCGAGCGCAGCGAACATCAACGAACGATGACTGATGGACTTGTCACCGGGCACCCGAATGGTGCCGGAGACGTGCAGCCGTAGTGTCACCGCAACCACGCCTCTAATGCGGTTGAGGCATCGGTGCGGTCGTCGCGATACTTCACAATGACCGGCGTCTGAATGGAAAGGCCTTCGCGTTCGCCAAACGGTGACGTGACTTTACGGGATCCCGGCACCACGACCGCGCCCTCGGGAATTTCGAGCGGCTTCTCTGCGGTACCACGCAGCACCCGTTCGTTCACCAAATCGTAAACCGGCGTCCCGCGCGTGAGGATGACGCCAGCGCCCAACACTGCGCGCGTTCGCACCACAGTTCCTTCGTACACGCCGCAGTTTCCACCTACGGTCACGTTGTCCTCAATCACAACGGGCGAGGCGTTGATGGGCTCGAGCACCCCACCAATCTGCGCGGCAGCGCTCAAGTGGCAGTGCTCACCAATTTGCGCGCACGAGCCCACCAACGCGTGCGAGTCGATCATGGTGCCCCGCCCCACCCATGCGCCGACGTTTACATACATGGGCGGCATACAGACGACACCAGGCGACAAAAAAGCACCGCGCCGTACGGTCGATCCACCCGGCACGATACGGACATTATGCTCCAGACGGAAATCGCGCGTGGGAAAGGTGTGTTTGTCGAAGAAATGAAACACGCTGCCTGCCGTGTGCATCTCCACCACGCGCCCCAAACGAAATCCAAGCAGGATTGCGCGTTTCACCCACGTAACCGCTTGCCAGTTTCCCAGTTCATCCTTGCGCGCGGCCCGCAGTTCGCCACGCTCGAGCAACGCGAGCGCATGTTCAAACAGGTGCTGGGCATCGGCCGGAAGCGGCACGCCACTATCCAGCAAATTGGCGTCGTGAAAACGTGCTTCGAGATCGTGCAGCGAGAGGGCCATGGCAGGGTTCCTGTGTTGACTAAAGTGCGTTGGCGTGTTCAAGTGCCGAGCGTACGGCCGCCCGATGTTTTTCAGCGAGCGGTACGAGCGGCAGCCGCAGATTGTCGCGAATACGGCCCATCATGGCCAGGCCAGCCTTTGCCGGAATGGGGTTGGATTCAACAAAAGCGGCGCTCATCCAAGGGGCCAGCTTGCGATCGATGACACGAGCGGCCGCGAAATCGCCCCTCGAGCACGCAGCGGCCAACTCCGTCATCGCGCGCGGCACGTTGTTGGACACAACCGAGATAACGCCGTCGGCGCCGAGCGCCATGAGCGGCAGCGTCCATGAATCGTCGCCCGACAGGACGGAGAAATTCGCGGGGCGATGTCGAATGATTTCTGAAATTTGCGACAGGTTGGCCGAGGCTTCTTTTACGGCCATGAACCGTGTGTCTTCAGCCAACTCAAGCGTAGTCTGCGCCTCGAGGTTGATGGATGTCCGGCCCGGCACGTTGTACAGCACGATGGGCAAGTCGCAGGCATCCGCAATGGCCGTAAAGTGTGCGATGAGTGCGCGCTGCGGCGGTTTGTTGTACATCGGCGTGACATGCAACAGGTGTGTCGCGCCAACCGCTTTCATTTCGAGCGACGTCGCAATGGCCTTTCGCGTATCGTTTGAGCCGGCGCCTGCGATGACGGGAATTCTGCCAGCCACCTGCTGGACCGTAATCTGCACCACGCGTTTGTGTTCGGCGGGCGATAACGTGACGGCCTCACCCGTGCTGCCGCAGGGCACCAGGCAATTGATCCCTTCCGCAATCTGCCAGTCGACGAACGCACGCAGCGCGGGTTCGTCGAGGTCGCCGTTGTCGAGAAACGGCGTGACGAGCGCGGTGCCGCAGCCAGTCAAACGGGAAGCCGCCATTGGTCAGCACTCCAGGCGAGAGAGATTTGAGGGAGTCACCACGTCGCGCATGGTGTAGACACCGGGCGTTTGTTTGCCGGCCAACCAGCAAGCCGCGACCAACGCGCCATCCGCAAAGACGCGCCGGTCGCGGGCCTCATGCGTCAGGCGGATTTGTTCAAAAGGCGCGTCGAAGACCACTTCGTGTGTGCCCGGCACGGAGCCCGTACGTACGCTGGTGATGGGCACTTCGTGGCCCAGACCAACTTCGAGGCGCTGTTCAATGGCGATGGCGGTGCCAGAGGGCGCGTCCTTCTTGGCGCGGTGATGCGTTTCGACCAGATGCGAATCAAACCCGGCGATGTCCTTGAATCGTCGCCCTGCTTCTTCGGCAATGGCCAGAAACAGTTGCACTCCCAACGCAAAGTTCGGCGCCCACAAGGCCGCCGTTTGGGTGTGAATGACGGCCGATTCGAGCTCGGGCAATTGGTGAGTCCATCCGGTGGTGCCGATAACCACTGGACATCCGGCGGCCAAACACGCCTTCGCGTTTGGCAGCGCCGACGCGGGCTCCGTAAACTCAATAGCGACTTGCGCGCCGTTCAACCGATCAACGGTGAGATCGACCGCCGTCTCGGCAGCGGTGAGCCGCGCGACAATCGTGCATCCCCGCTCTTCCGCCAGCGCGTCAACGGCCCGGCCCATGCGACCCAGGCCGATCAGGGCCACTCGGATCTTGCCCGCGCCTCCTGAATGTGTGGTCAAGGCACTCACGCCGCGATGGCCGGGAAGAACGCGGTGTGCAGTCGTTGCATGACCGGTACTACCTGCGCATCGTCAATCACCAGTGTGAAGTTGATGCCGGAGGCACTGAGTGACGCCATGTAAATGGGCACTTCGCCAAGAACGGCGATGGCCGTACCCAGTGAAACGGTACCGTCGGAAATGCCGGCTCCAACAATGGCCACAATGCCGCGTTGACGTTCGACGGAGATATCGCCGAACTCCATGAGGTCGGTCACGACCGCTTCCAGATTCGTCGGGTCGTCCAGGGTGACGGAGATCGACACCTCGCTGGTCGCGACCACATCCACCGATACGCGATGGGTTTCGAATACTTCGAATACCCGTCGCAGAAAACCAGGCGCGAGCAACATCCGTGCGGAACGCAGTTTTACGATGGTGACGTTACGTTTGCCGGCAATGGCGCGTACCGGAAAACGGGGTGCGTCAAAGGCAATCATCGTCCCCGCACCGGATGGATTGCGCGAGTTGAAGATGTACACCGGAATTCCGCGCTGTACGGCCGGCGCAATGGTATTCGGGTGCAGCACCTTCGCGCCAAACGACGCCAGTTCGGAGGCCTCGTCAAAACGAATGCGTTCGATGAGACGGGCGTCGGGCACCACCCGTGGATCGGCCGTGAGCATTCCGTCCACATCGGTCCAGATTTCGATGGCGTCTACCTGCAACGCCGCGCCGATGAGCGAAGCCGAGTAGTCGGACCCCCCGCGGCCGAGCGTGGTGGTCACGCCGGTGGGCGTCGCACCGACGAAGCCGCCGACCACGGGAATGACACCACGCTGGACCAACGGCAACAGATGTTCCTGCGCCGCCAATTCAATGGCCTTGGGGTCGGGCTCGGCCTTCATGAACTGGTCGTTGGTGATCATCACGTTGCGCGCGTCCACCCAGGCGGCCTGTAGTCCGCGATGACGAAACGCCGCGGCCACCATATGCGACGAGAGCGTTTCACCAACCGCCGCGACTTTGTCCAGCGACCGCGGCGTCAAATAGCCCAGCGTCTTGAGCGCCTCTGCCAAATACGCCAGCTCGTCAAACTCGACGCTGATTTCCTGACAAATATCATCCAGTTCAGCAGAACCATCAAGCAACACAGCCGCGGTGTTCAGATGGCGCTCGCGTAGTTGCTGAATTTGCTGAAGTGCCACCAGGAGATCGCCGGCCGCGGCGTGTCTGGCCAAATCGAGCAGCGCGTTTGTTGCGCCACCCAGTGCCGAAACCACGACAATAGGCTTGCGATCGAGTCGCTCGCGCACGATTTGCACTGCGCGATCGATGGCCGTGGCATCGGCAACGGACGTGCCACCGAATTTGCAGACAATCACTGCGCGACCGTCTCCGCTACGACGCCCGTCGCCACGAGCAGCTCGGCGTTCAGCACCGACCCCCCTGCGGCGCCCCGTACCACGTTGTGTGACATAGCCACCATGCGCAGGTCAAGCATATTGCATTTGCGCACGCGTCCGATGGACGTCGTCATACCACGCCCCATCATGACATGACGGCGCGGTTGCGGCTGATCATTGCCCTCGTGCAGGTACAACACGTGTTCCGGTGAAGTTGGAAGGCCCAGCGACGGCGTAAATCCCTTCCAGTTCCGAATAGTCTCAATGGCTTCGTCGACGGACGGTTGGCGATGGAAACCAACGGACATACAGGCCGTGTGCCCGTGCTCGACCGCAACACGATTTGCGTGGGCGGTAATCACGATTGGTGCGTGCGTAATGGCGTTGTTCTCCAGCTTGCCCAACATTTTGCCAAGTTCGCTTTCAATTTTGGGTTCTTCATCGCCGATATACGGGATGACGTTGCCCATGATGTCCAGCGAGGGTACGCCGGGGTACCCAGCTCCCGAGACGGCTTGCAGAGTGGTCACGAATACTTTCGCAACCCCGAACTGTTCGTGTAACGGTGCCAGCGCGGCTGCAATCACGGTTGTGGCACAATTCGCGTTGGTTACAATGGCGCCTGTCCATCCGCGTACCTGGCGTTGATGGGTCAGCAGCGCGAGATGGTCGCCATTGACCTCGGGAATGACCAGTGGCACATCCGGTTCCATTCGGTAGTTCTTGGCGTTGCTGAGCACAATGCGGCCTGCCTTGGCAAACGCCGCTTCGACTTCGCCCGCGACATTCGAGTCGAGCGCCGAAAACACGATAGGCGACTTCACCGATTGCGGATCGCACGTGGTCACGATCAGCGCGGCGACCGCCGGATCGAGTTCGTCCTCGAGCCATCGGGCCGCATCGGCGTAACGTTTGCCAGCCGAACGCTGCGACGCCGCCACTTCGGTGATTTCAAACCACGGGTGTCCGTTGAGCGTGCGAATAAACGCTTGTCCCACAGCGCCGGTCGCACCAAGAATGGCGACGGGCCAGCGTTTTCCGTTCGCGGGGGCGGTGTGGGTTGACTGCAGTGCGGGCGTCATGCGTGCGATGTCGTCAGGAGGCGAGAAGGGTGCGGACAATGCGCTCGTAGCTACCGACGGCCGCTTCGAGTTCATCGACCGCGATGAATTCCGTGGGCGTATGTGCCACGTGAATGGAACCGGGACCGAACAGCAATGGTTGGCCCCACCGCGGCAGCAGCGGGATGTCGCTGGTGTACGCGACCGGCGCGACGTCGAACCCGTCGATGGTGTGAAAATGCTGGGCGGGGATGTGTGAGCCCCAAATGAGTTCGGCCTTGGCTCCCGCCCACGCGGTGAACGCGTCACGAACGGGCGCGATGTCGCCCACGAGCCGAATCATGAGTTCCGCTTCTGCGAGACCGGGCACGATGTTGGCCTCTGTTCCGGCGCGCATTAAACCGATGTTGTAGGTGGTTTCTCCCAGCAATTCGTCGCTGGGGAGTTTCAGGGTGCGCAGTTTGGGCAGCAGGTCGAGCAGCGGATCGAGCGCACTTTCGCCCAGATGCATATAGGCCGAGTGCGCCTCACGTCCGCGTACGCGCACGATGACGCGTTGTGCGCCTTTCCCGCCGGACGCCAGTTTGCTCTCGGTGGGCTCGCCGTTCACCAGCCACTTGCTGGTAGCGGGCAACCGGTTGGCCGCACGGGCACCGGGCGAACCTTTCTCTTCGCCAACCACAAACAGCAGATCGACGCGTTCTTCGCCGCTATCCGCCAACCGTTGCGCGGCAATGAGCATGGCCGCAGCGATGCCTTTGGCATCGCACGCGCCGCGCCCGTACAGGCGGTTGCCGTCGAGCTTGGGAGGGACGTAGGGAGGAACCGTGTCGAGATGCGTGGAGAGCGTCACACCGCCTCCGCGGCGCGTGGCCCACACGTTGGACCGACCGGGTTCAACTTCCTGCAGGGTGACATTCCAGTTTCGAGCCACGAGCCAGCGCGCGACCAGGTCCACCGCTTCGCGTTCGCGACCGGTGGTGGTGTCGAGGGAGAGCAGCTCAGTGGCGAGGGCGACGACGTCTGACATGGGGCATAAATTAATCCCGAAAACGTCCCCGGGACGTGCGGAGCTGTGGCGGAGTTGGAATAAAGCGAAAACGGAAAGGGAGCCCGCGATCGGGGCTCCCTGGTCTCATGTAGCGGTGAGGCGGAGTACTACGATGGCGAATGGTCGGATGCGGAATGGCCCCGCGTTCGGACAGCGGGCGCCAGAACGGACCGTAGGCCGATGAAGGATCCAAAGGCGACAGCTCGCACCGTCGCGACAAGCGCGTCGGCACCGTGTGTTTGGCGGCTGGCGGACTGATTGGTCAAATGAGGGCGCATGATGTTTTTGGTGCGTTCGCCAGACCATGTAGCAACGGTCCCGAATAACTCCAGTAAGGAATGCGGAGAGCGGAATGGGGGCATTGCACCCCTGAAACGCCCTGACAGGGCCAGGGATATTTCAGGTGGTGGATGACAGCACATCACCACCAGACCTCCACACTGAATGCCGGGCGTTCGGGAGCCCGTCGGTGCTCCCGTGGTTTGGACGGTTGACGCCACCCGGAGCGCCGAATTGCGGGCCAACGGGCCGGTGCTCGCGTTGACGAAAGTGTCGATCACAATCTCTTGCAGCCAGGCGGGTCGAAGATGTCGGTGCTCGTCGCGCCCGACACGGTGTCCTCGAGCGGCGTGAGGAATACCTTGAAGTGTACATGGGTACATCCTGCCCGCTGTCGCACGTTGGCGCGGTTATCGGTGCCGGCATCGAAGTGAACTTCCGCATCGCTGGTGCGGTTGTCTATCAGCGGTTGTTTTTCAGACGAGAGCCGAAGTAGCCCTCCATCAACCCATGACACGCTGCGGAACTGTGACATTTGCACATGAATATTTTCGTGCGAGTGTGAGAGCACCTTGCTGCGGCTTTGAAGATTGCTATAAGCTTTCAGGGCATAGCTATGTTGGTTTCTCGTTACCGGAGCAGTCCAATGTTCATTTTTCCGGCATCAGTTCGACGGGCACGCTATACCACGCGCGCCTGCGATGTCCCGCGACTCGCCGTTGTGAAACGGCCGGTGATTGCGGTGATAGCGATGTTTGTGCTGGCGCATGCAAGCGCTGCGCAATCACTGCTGGGCTCGTCGCAGCAATTTGGCGTGTTAGGTGCTTCGACCGTGACCAATACGGGAGCGACAACCATCAAGGGCAATCTGGGCGTTTATCCGGGCTCGTCGATCACCGGCCTGGGCACGATTACGCTAAACGGTACCGTCCATCAAACGAACGGTGTGGCAATGCAAGGCCAGTTTGATGCGCTGACCGCGTACAACGCTCTTGCCGGATACTCTGCCACGACCGATATGAGCGGTATGGATCTGGGCGGACGCACGCTGCTTCCAGGAGTGTATTTCTTCTCCTCCTCCGCACAGCTCACGGGCCTGCTGACCTTGAACTTTCTCGGCAACGCGAACAGTCAGTTTGTCTTTCAAATTGGCAGCGCCCTCACGACCGCCAGCAACTCGGCGATTTCCACGATCAACGGGAACAGCTCGAGCAGCATCTTCTGGCAAATTGGAAGCTCTGCAACGCTGGGTACCGGCACAGCGTTTCAAGGCAATCTGATTGCCGACCAAAGCATCACGCTGAATACCGGCTCGACGATTGTGTGCGGACGGGCCATCGCGTTGAATGCCGCCGTAACCCTGGATAACAACGTCATTTCGAACGACTGTCAGAACGGTGGAGACTTCGGCACAGGTCGTGACGATTACGGCAGTTACGGGTTTAGTGGTGTAGCCGGCACTCCAGTGCCACCCACTGTTGTTCCGGAACCCTCCACGTTCGTGTTGTGCATTCCGGTTATCGCGATAGCGCTGGCCGGATTGCGGCGTCGTTCACTGGCCGGCCGAACACAGATCCGGCCGCGAGCGGTTTAGCGAATCGCTCGGCGGCCGGAATGCTGCCGGTAGACGCGGGAATTGGTGGAGTGTCACTGCGAGCGAGCCGTACCCGAGACGGGACTCGAACCCGTACCCCCTTTCGAGGAAGGGATTTTAAGTCCCTCGTGTCTACCGATTTCACCACCCGGGTGGGCGCGCGCGGAAACGAGCCGATGTCTCCACGGCGGACATTCGCCTGCGCGCCGTCCGTTGTCAAAGTCCCCACCCGTCGTTCGAACGAATTCTCCTCCTCGTTACTGCTTGTTAAAAGTAGATGGCTGAGGCTGGCGGAGCACTTCGGGTGTCTTGACCTCCGTCTGCGGCACCTTGAGATAGCCACCGGCCACGCGCTCTAGCGACGATTCGTCCAGCTCGACCTGCCCGTCGGAAGAAATCCCGTTGCTTTCCTCTCCATCGAATGCGCTCATCTGTGACACTCCGTATTGGTTGAAGGCTTTCCCTGCTTTACGCGGTCAATATTAAGTGGCGCAGTCCGAGCGCGGAAATGGTCACGGGCCATGCAGAACCGAGCGGCATCTCCTCAAGCAGTGTGCCAATTTGCGACATCAGCCAATCGTCAGGCCGGAATACCGAGGCGGACCATGCTCGCATGGGAAAGTTCCTCAATACTCTCCACGGGCATTACCGCGCCGTGTGTGCCCACGAGCGCGTTGATGACAGTGGCGCCTGCTCGTATACGCCGGTTGAGTGCCGCTGCGTGGGGGATGGCCGCCGGAGGGTCGACCGGACGAATAGTCCCCGCAGTGCATAATGCGTCCACCGTGTTCAACAGGTCGCCCACTGCCAAGTCGGTGATACTCTGCATGTTGGCCGGTCCGGATTGCAGTTTCGTCACAATGGCCCTTGCCGCGCGATTGTCGAAACGCAACATCCCGGAGGGGAGCTGACACGAGTACTCCACGTCAGTCGCCGCATGTCGCATAGCCCAATACTGGTCGAGCCGACCGAGGACCAACCGGGCAACGTGTTGTATCCCACGGCAAAAGCGCCACCGGGTTTCAAGGTGCGACTGGCAAACTTCCAGAGGGCAGCCTGATTAGCGCGACTGATCCACGCCAACAACCCCTGACAGGTGACGTAGTCCGCCTTTGCGCGCAGACTCGCCTTGGCCAAGGTCATGCGCGACAGTTCGACGTTTGGCAGCTTGAGCGCGCGAATGAGCTTTTTCCCCCGCGCAATGTGACCCGCTGACGCATCAAACCCGAAGAAGCGTCCCTCAGGATGCGCGACAGCATTCATGTAATCGCTGGGTCTTTATGGTCATCCTTTCAGTCCGAGCGCGTGAGCCGCATACCACAAGGTGTGCGCCAGCAGCCCCGCCAGCGCCGCATCGCCACCATTCCCCGTCGCTGCACCGTCGACATCCACAAACTCGGCGGCGATGCCGTTGTCGAGTGGCGCGCGACGCAACCAGGCCAATACCTCCGGCGCGTCGGGTCCAAGCAGCCGCGCCAATTGTGGAAGCAACGCGCCGGAATCGTTGGTCACGGCCCGCACGGAACGGCGGTACAGCGAGTCGTCGCGATCGAGCGCTTCATACAACGGCAACCACAACAACGAACCCACGGGATCGTCTTCGAGCGACACACCTCCGGCCAAATCAATCGCTGACGCGAGACGGGCTTTGCCCCCGCGATCGACCGCGAAATGGCGACGTAGCGCGGCACGTACGGCGGCCGGGTCCTGCACGTTTTTGGCGGCCTCTTCATCCAGGGTGCGCTTGAGGATATCGAGTGCCAACGCCACTACGGCATTGCCGTGTAACGTGAACGGATGCGGCGCAGGTTCGCCGGACGGCATGACCTCGGTCGAGTACAGCGGAACCTGTTCGTCACGACGCGCCGCAATGTCCTCGGAGGAGAGGTACAGGGTGTCGGCAATGACGGGCTCCTCGACAATATGGTCGTCTCCCGAATCGCGAATGTACCGGTCCGTCGCAATGGCGTACGCGGCGGGACCTTCGAGGGTGAATCCTGGCTGAAATAACGTCCCGTCCATGTAGTGCACGCCCTGCCCCGGGGCGTATCCATGCATCTCGCAGATACGCACCAACAGTTCCCGCGCGAGACCCGTATCCGCCAGTTGTACCGCGGGCAACGTCCACATGAGCGCTTCCCAATCGCGCACGGTGCACCCCGCGGCGTGCCACGGCGCGCGCGAACGCACGAGATAATAGTGCGCGTCATCAAGCGCGCGACCCACGCCATAAAAATACGCGAACAACAAGTTGCGATTGACGAGTCCGTCCATCGCATCGCTGCCCGTGGTCTGCTCAAGGCTGGTTAACGCTTCGCGGGTCGCCGCCAACAGTGCGCGCCAGCCGCGACGCCGCAAGACCGCTACGGTCGCTTGCGCCCCATCGCGTTCCGGTCCAACGGCGAGATAAAACGCGCACTGCGTCACCCCGTTGGCCGGCGCCTGCAACTCGCGCCGAATGGAAAAGGCCTGCGGCGTTCTTGACGGCGCACCGGGTGCCTCGAGCACCGCCGGTCCATCAGCACCAATCGCAATCGCCGCCAATCCCGGAATGGCCGTTCCCTCCAGCAGTAACATGTCGTCCATGCCAATGCTGACCTGATGATCATCATCAAACGGACGGGCGGTGCGCACGCGCTGCTGCCGGTGACCCAATGCGCCTTCAAGGGCCACGTCGACGGTGATGGTTTCGCTGCTGCGATTTTCGATGGTTAACGCATAGACCGCTCCCGCCATGTCCGCATCACGCCCGTACGGCGCAAAGACGGTTCCGCGAACGAGCAGCGAGCCAATGGTGCACGTGAATGTGGGCAGCCAGTGAATGGCGCGCTCCCACGCGATGCCCTCGTCGGCAAGTGCGCGCACCTCGCCGTTGACACGCAACACTGGGCGCAAAAGCGGAATGCCCTGACCGTTCGCGAAATCAGGCGCACCCGCAAACTCGATGGCGGCCCGTGCGCCTCGATGCAGCACGCCCAGCCCATGAATGGCGCCATTGGCCGGGTGGATACACGGGAGCGTCAGCCAGTGGTTACCGGTGAGCTGCCAGGGCAAAGTTGGGATCTGCAGGGTATTCACGGGGTGTTAGGCTTCGTTGACGGTGCCTGCTCGGTCGGCTAATCTAGCTGGTTCCCCTTCTCCCGTGCCCATCAGGTTCTGCGCCCACATTCGAACGACTGTCCTCACAACTCGGCACCCCAGCTCACTTTCGTGCCCAGAGCTCGGCTACGGGGGGCGGGCCAGCGTCTGCGGACCATGTTGTGGGCCACCCTGCTTGCAGCCCTCCCAGCCGCATTATCGGCGCAGACGAGTGCGGGCGTCGGAGACGACGCCGTGCCCGTGCCCGCCCGTGGTGCACGCATTCGAATTGGGGGACTCTGGGATAGTTACGACTCACGCTTTGCATCGACGGCGGGTGGCGGGTCGAAAAAAGGCGGCCTGTTTGATGGCTACGCCCGCAACAGCTTTGGCCCGGCGGACTTGCCAATTCTTGCACCGGCAGAGACCGACATTCGCTCGCTGAGTGGTCTTGGCAACTCGTTCTCGCTTTCGCTCGGCGCGCTGGAAGCGAAAGGCGACGTGAGTCGAAGCATCGTGCCGTTTCAGATTGACTACGGGGTCACGAACCGGCTGTTCGTCACTGTGGTCGTGCCGTACGTCGAAACAACGAGCAACAGTCGCTTTGTTTTGAATCGTGGCGGTGAGGGCGCGACTGTGGGTCTCAATCCCGCACGTACAGCGCCGGCGGTACGCACCGCCAACACCAACGTGGTTCAGCAAATCGCAGCGTCGCGCGCCGCGCTCGGTGCGGAAATTGCCCGGTGCGCGAATGTCGCGGAAACGGGCGGTGGCTGTAGCGCTCTTCGCGCCAATCCGGCGGCGGCACAGACGTTATTGACCGCGTCCGGTTCATTCGGCTCGGAGCTGGGCACACTGTACGGCACCTCGACCGTCCCTGGCGCGCCGGTCGTACCCATCTCGCAGTCGAGTGTGCAGAAAGCGATCGAAGACCGGTTAACCGCATTCCGCACACAGTTCATAGGGTTCGGCGCAAACAACCTGGATGCAAGCAGCCGGCCCGTTGGTGCTTCGGTGATCTACGGCTCGGCAGGGCTCCAAACAATTGCCCAAGACTCGGCATTCGGGCTCAGCCACGACGCCTTGGCACTGGGCGGGCGCGCCGGAATGGGGGATGTTGACGTGGCCGCAACCTTTCTCTGGCTCAACTCGCGGGGCCCATCGCAGTATGACCGCCTGAACGTGTCACAACGAGCGGTACGCAGCAGTATTACTGGCGGATTTCGATTCGGTACGGCAACCGGCGGGCGTTCCGGCAGTCCGTTCGATTTGCCGACCGGCGACGGAGCGAACGCGTTGCTCGCGAAGAGCACCACCGATTATGTCTGGAACCGCGCACTGTGGATTAGTGGCACTGTCCGATTTGTGAAACCACTGGGCGACAATGTCGTCACCCGTTTCCCGGCGCTTGACGACACCACGCTCTTCCGGCCCTTCGGTGAAGTGCGCTCAGCCCGACAGCTCGGCACCCGTACCGATATTGAGATCGCACCGCGATATGGCATCGGGCCATCGTTCGCCCTGTCTGCCGCGTACACCTTGTCGCGGCTTGGCGAAGCGACGCTGGACGCCGACCCGGACGGGCAGCGACAGCTGGTGGAGGCAGGGCTGTTGACCATTGGTTACTCGACGCCAGCGCTGACGGTGCACTCCGTGCAATTCGGCGCTGCGTATTCCACACTCAGCGCCTTTACTCGTGGTAAATCGCGCTGGCCGCTGGAAATTGTGTACAGCCACGGCCGGACCGTCGCGGGTTCAGGCGGCGTGGTGCCGGCCTCGGTGTTCGACCGGATTGAGCTGCGAATTTACACGCGTTTTCCGCGCCGCTGACCAGTTGTTCCGGCGGCCCCCGACGCCGCACTGCGCGTCGACACCGCGTCCACAAGATGTTTGCCATGCGAAGCCGCCGGTGCGGGTGCCGACACATCCAGCGCACCGCGATCCAGCAACTCACGCGCGTGCGCCCGGCTCACTTCCCGATCGGAATCGCCGCCGAGCATGCGCGCAATTTCCACGACGCGTGTTTCCCCCTGCACGACCACCGTGTCGGCGGACGTAACGCCCGACTGATCGGACTTGTGCACGACCACGTGGTGATGCGCGCGCGCGGCAATCTGTGCAAGGTGCGAAATGGCCAGCACCTGATGATGACCAGCAACCCGACGCATCAGCGCGCCAACCTGCCAGGCCACGGTGCCACCGACGCCAGCATCCACTTCATCAAACACGAGGGTTGGCGTGTCCTGCAGTCGCGCGATCACCGTGCTCAACGCGAGCATGATACGTGCAAGCTCGCCGCCGGATGCAACGCGCGAGAGCGGGCGCCAGTCAGCTCCGGCGTTGAGCATCACCTGATACACCACCTGCTCTCTGCCAACGGCACCGATTGCTGCTTGCGATTCCAGGGTCACCCGGAATGCGCCTTCCAACATGCCAAGCTCGGGCAACAATTCTGACACGGCGGTGCCCAGTTGCACGGCCCCGCGAGTGCGCCGCGCCGTCAGCTCGCGCGCGGCCTCAACCAGCAACGCACGCGCCGCCGCCAGTTCCGTCGCAATCTCTCTGTCACTCAATTCGGCGCCGTCGACAAGGTCCAACTCGACCGCGGCGGATGCCAGCGTGCGGCGCACCTCTTCAAGTCCGGGCCCGTATTTGCGCGTCAGCTGCTGCAACACGTCCCGCCGCGATTCCAGCGATGCCAACCGAACCGGATTGGCTTCCATTTCCTCGCTGAACGCGCTCAGCTCACGGGCGATTTCATCCAGCGAATAACTTGCTTCATCAAGCGCAGCAAGCCAGCGCTCCGCGTTGGCGTCAAAGCGTGCGAGAGTAACGAGGGTGCGCCGGACGTTCTGTATTTGTGCAATGACGGCACTCTCGTCACCATCCAAACCGGCGGCGGCCTGTGCCGACCATTGCCGAATGTCCTGCGCGTGCGCGAGCACGCGAATGTCAGCCTCGACGCGTTCGTCTTCGCCATCCAAAGGTGCCGCGCCGGAAATTTCCTTGACAACAAAACGCAGATAGTCTGCGCGTCGTACGGCGTCGAGGCGTGCAGCCTGCTGCGCGGCGGCCCGCACTTCAATTTGACGCAACCGCTCGTGCAACCCACTCACCCGTTGTGCGACTTCTCCAGCGTCCGCAAAACGATCCAGCACTTCGCGCTGCGTTTCCGACTGCATGAGGAACTGCGTTTCGTGCTGCCCGTGCACGCTGACCAGCATGGCACCAACGTCGGACAGGACGCCCGCGGTAACCGGCGTGCTATTTATCCACGCTCGGGAACGACCAGCAGCCGTCAGTTCGCGTTTGAGCACAATCATGCTGCCATCGGTCTCAATGCCGCGTTCATCCAGCGCCCGAAAAATTGCCGCTCGCGCTGCATTGGTCGGGGACAACTCAAATTCGCCTTCGACGGAACCACGATCGGTCCCGGGACGCAGCCGATCCCCCGCCGCGCGATCGCCGAGCAGCAAACCGAGGGCGCCGACAATCAATGATTTGCCTGCACCGGTTTCCCCCGTCAACACGTTGAGTGCAGGCGCCAGTGTGAGGTCGACCGAATCGATGACGGCGATGTTGCGAATGCGGAGCGCGCTGAGCATCGCCGGAAGTTAGCTGGCTGTTTCGCCGTCCCGCTCGGTGAGCCCACCCCAGCCAAGTTTCCGACGAAGACGGGAAAAAAACGTGTTGCCGGGGAACCGCACCAACAAGACCGGATGCGAGGCCCGCCTCACCAGCAACGATTCACCCGTCGTAAATCTCGTACCGACCTGTCCATCCACCGTTACCAGAACGTCCTCGGGCGAATCTTCCGCGCGCAGGCGTACCTCCACCTGCGGCGGCAGCACCAACGGTCGCATGGCCAGCGTGTGCGGCGACACCGGCGTGACCACAATGCTGTCGAGCGTGGGCACGACAACGGGGCCGCCCGCGGACAATGAATACCCCGTCGATCCAGTGGGGGTGGACACGATAATGCCGTCGGCGGTATAGGCTCCAACCGTTTCGCCTTCAATTTCCACCACGAACTTCACAACACGTGCAAAGCCGTCCTTGTGCAAGACCACGTCGTTCAGTGAAAGCCACTTGCCACGTTGTTGGCCCTGCGCGTCAAGCGCGAGTGCCGTGAGCGCCATTCGGGCTTCGGGAATGAAGTCACCGGCGGCGAACCGACGCACGCCCGTCTCAAACTCATGGCCGCTACATGCCGTGAGGAAACCAAGGCGTCCCATGTTGATGCCAAGAATGGGCACGGCATGCGGTCCCAGAAATCGCGCGCCGCGCAGCAGCGTGCCGTCACCGCCCAGCGTGAACAAAGCCTCAATCGATTCGGGCGTTGTTAACCGATCACCGTGTTCTACCAATTCGCCAAGTTCGTCTTCGAGGGCCAGCGTCAACCCGAGCGACGGGGCAATGTCCAGCAGGGTGCGAAGGGCGCTGCGCAACCCGACGTAGCCCCGGTGTCCAATGACGCCGACGCGCACTATCCGGCCATGGCTTCAGACTCGTGCAACGCGCGCACTTTATCCGCAATGCCGGCGGCATCCAACCCTAACAGGGCCAATTGCTTGGAGCGCGAAGCGGAATACACAATCTGATCGGGGACCCCATGCACGGCGACGCGCACGGACGGAGCCAGTCGTTCGATGAGTGAACTCATGTAGCTGCCAAATCCATTGACGACCGTGCCTTCTTCGATCGTCAGCACCTGCGAGTGATCGGCGAGGACCGCATTCAACGTGATCGCATCGTATGGCTTGATGTACCGGCAGTTGACGACCGTCATGTCGAGCCCCTCGGCCGCCAGCGATTCTGCGGCAGCCAGCGCGGGCAGCACCATGGTACCAACCGCGAGAATCGCGAAATCAGTGCCGCGGCGCAACACTTCCCACGTGCCATGCGGCGTGGCTGGAATTTCCGACATCGCAGGCACGACATCGGGCGTGGCATCGCGCGGATACCGAAGACAAAACGGCGACGTATTCTGCTCGAGCCCCGCGCGCAGCAGCGCGAGCATCTCGGTGCCATCTTTGGGTGCCGTGACAATCATGCCGGGAATTGGCAACATGTAGGCGATGTCGTAGAGCCCCATGTGCGTTTCGCCGTCTTCGCCGACCAGTCCGGCGCGGTCCATTGCAAACACCACGGGTAAATGCTGCAGCGCGCAATCGTGAATGATGTTGTCGTAGGCGCGTTGCAGGAACGTGGAATAGATGGCCACGACGGGTCGTACATTTTGGGTGGCAAGCCCCGCGGCAAATGTGACCGCGTGTCCTTCGGCAATTCCCACGTCAAAGAATCGGGTCGGATACGCTTTGCCAAAGCCACCGGTACCCGTGCCGCTGGGCATCGCGGCGGTGATCACGGCCAGGTTGGGGATTTCCGTCCCGAGTTCCACCAGACCTTTGCCAAACACGGCGGTGTACGCCGGTTTTGCGGACGACGCCTTGAGTTGTTTGCCGGTGGTCGGATCGTGGCCCGGAGGCAGCGCATGCCATTTTTCGTCGTGCGCGCCCGCGGGAAATCCTTTGCCCTTCTGGGTGATGACATGCACCAACCGCGGTCCGTTCATTTTTCTGACGGCGGTGAACGTGTCGATCAACGCCCCAATGTCATGGCCGTCAATCGGCCCGAGGTACCGAAAGCCAAGTTCTTCGAACAACACTCCGGGCGTGAGGAAGGCTTTGACACTCTCTTCCCAGCGGCGGAGCAACGCGCCCGCGTCCTTGAACGGCCTTGGCGCGCTATCGACCAGGTCGCCAATGCGTGAACGCAGGCGGTTGTAGAAATCGTTGCGTTGCACCGACGTGAGATACTTGTGCATGGCACCGACGGCGGGCGCGATGCTCATCTCATTGTCGTTCAGCACGACAATAAAATCGCGATCGGAGTGCCCGGCGTTGTTCAGTGCTTCGTAGGCGAGTCCCGACGACAGCGAGCCGTCGCCGATAATGGCTGCCACCTTGAACTGTTCGCCTTTGAGGTCGCGGCCTGCCGCCATGCCCAGTGCGGCCGAAATTGAAGTTGCGGCGTGTCCCGCCCCGAACGTGTCGTAGGCACTTTCCGTGCGCTTGAGGAACGCCGAAACGCCGCCTTCGGCGCGCAGTGTTTCAAAGCGCGCGTTGCGACCCGTGAGCAGTTTGTGCGGATACCCCTGATGCCCGACATCCCACACCAATTGGTCGCGAGGCGTGTCGAACACGGCGTGCAGGGCGATGGTGAGTTCCACCACTCCCAACCCGGCACCGATATGGCCACCAGTTCGTGCGCACACATCGATGAGCCGCTCGCGCATGTCGGCGGCGAGCGTGCGCAGTTCGTCGCGGGAGAGGCCGCGCAAATCGGCGGGTGACTGAATGCGATCGAGGACGGTCATGAGGCGGGGTTGGCTGACATGTTACGAACGGCGTTCTACGGTAAATGATGCAAGCGCCTTGAGTGCTGGCGTAAGCACGCCTTCTCGTTCCAGCGCCGCGCACGCGTCGTGTACTAACGCGACGGCGCGGGCCGTGGCACCCTCTACACCAAGCAAAGCTGGATACGTGCTTTTTTGCAGCGCCAGATCGCGTCCGGCCGTCTTTCCAAGTTCCACGGTGGTTGCGGTCACGTCCAGCACGTCATCGGCAATCTGAAACGCCAGACCGATGGCATCGCCATAGCGGGCCAGGGCTTCCCGCCTGGCCGAAGTCGACCGAGCGGCCCGGGCGCCGATAGAGACCGCCGCCATGATCAGCGCGCCAGTCTTGAGCCGGTGTACTCGTTCCAAGGCCTCGAGGGTCAGGTTCAACCCTTCCGCCTCAAGGTCGAGCAATTGTCCACCAATCATGCCTCCGCCACCCGACGCCGACATGAGGTCGCGCACGATGGCCCCGGCTTCCTCGTCCGGTAGCCCCAGTGTTTTGGCCGCGTGCCAGGCGCTGCGCGCGGCTAGCGGGACCATGGCTAACCCGGCGGCCGTAGCGATGGTCACCCCGAAAGCCCGATGGACGGTGGGGCGTCCGCGACGGACATCATCGTCATCCATGCAAGGCAAGTCGTCGTGCACCAGCGAATACGCGTGCACCACTTCGACAGCCGCCGCGAGATCATGCACATCGTCGGTGCCCCCGCAGGCGCGGTATGCCTCCATGAGCAGAATGGCGCGCAGCCGCTTGCCTTCTCCAAGCAGCGCGTACCGAATGGCGTCAGCGGTTTGTGGTGCGAGGTCAGAAAGCCACCGGCTGCACAGCGCGTCCAGCGCCGCCTGCACCGCCGCACGCTCGGACAAGAACCTGGCAATGACCGGCGCATTGCTCTCGGGCAATCCGTGCAGGTCTTCGCCGGCTGTCGCCGTGTTCACCGATTCGGATGCGGAATGAGACATGACGGACTCAGCTCCCGAACTCGGCCAACGAGAACGTGCCGTCCGCTGCTTCCACCAGTTGCTGGACGCGGGCTTCGGCCTGCGTCAGCGCGGTTGAGGCAACCCGCAGGTGCGAGATACCCTCCTCGAACAAGGCGAGTGCGCCGTCGAGGTCAAGTTCGTCACGGTCGAGGTCACGCACGATTTCCTCGAGGCGCGTGATGCTTTGTTCAAAGGTCATTGTTGCTTGGGGTGCCGAACGTCGGTGACGGCGGCGGGCAGCACGCGCGTGTCCTGCACAATCGCACGCACGATGCCGTCGCTAATCCATAGGTTGAATGCGGAGCCGTGGGCAAATTGTGCGCTCTTGCTCAAAGTACTTCCGGAATCGTCACGCGCCACCGAATAACCGCGTTGGAGGGTGGCGAGGGGCGACAATGCGTCCAGCTTGCCGGCCGCCGACTGCAGGCGGGCACGACGCCGCTCGGTGACGCGGGCGGCGCCGACCGTTAACCGGCCCCTCACTCGATTGAGCATCGCAACTCCCCGATCCTGTCGCCGACGCACGCCGTTCGCAAGGCGTCCGGCCAGTGAGCGCACTTGTGCCGCCAATTCGCTGCGCGACGGAACGGCCAGTTCGGCCGCTGCGGAGGGTGTCGCGGCGCGCACATCGGCGACGAGGTCGCAGATGGTGATATCCACTTCATGTCCGACCGCGGACACCGTAGGAATCGGACAGGCGGCCAACGCACGGGCCACCCGTTCATCGTTGAACGCCCACAGGTCTTCGCGCGCCCCACCCCCTCGCCCAATAATCAGCAGGTCAGCGTGAGGCCACCGACTCACCCGATGGATGGCCGCCACCAGTTCTGCTGGCGCGCCCTCCCCCTGCACCTTGGACGCGATCACTATGATTTCCACGTCTGGACTGCGGCCGCGCGCCACCTTCACAATATCGTGCAGCGCGGCGCCGTCCGGACTCGTGATGACCACAATTCGCCGGGGAAAACGCGGGAGCGATCGTTTGCGAGCGGGGTCGAGCAACCCATCGGCTTCCAGACGTTTCCGCGTCAGCTCCAGCGCCTTTCGCCACAGACCTTCCCCCTCGGCGTCGATGTTCGTGACGGAGAATTGCAGGTCGCCCCGCACCGGCCACACCGTCATCTGTCCTCGAGCCAGCACCTGCATGCCGTCGTCCGGCGGAGCGGGAATGCGTCGCGTTTGCGCCGACCACACCACACACTTGATCTGGGCATTGGCGTCGCGCAGCGCGAAATACCAATGGCCGTTGCGATGCGCCTTGAAGTCGCTGATTTCCCCGCGCACCCAGAGCGGCGGGAAGGCACCTTCCACCAGATCTTTCGCGGCGGTCGTCAACGTGTGCACGGCGATGGCCGACTCTGGCGTTGCCCCCGGTGCCGCATCGGGATTGACATTGGCGCGGCCGTACTCCGCCTCACTTTCATAACCACCGCCGTTTCCTGAATTGCGCGCCGAGGGCACGGGCTGCCTGAGCTAGGGCCGACGGTGCTCGGCAAACTGCTGAGCCGCACGCACCGTATTGCGAAGCAACATCGCAATGGTCATTGGCCCAACGCCGCCGGGAACGGGAGTGATTTTCGATGCCACTTGAACCGCAGACGGAAAATGCACATCGCCACACAAACGCGAGCCTTTGGCGGCGGTTGCATCGGCCACGCGATTCATCCCGACATCAATAATCACCGCACCCGGTTTGATCATGTCGCCCGTGATCATTTCGGCGCGTCCGATAGCGGCGATGAGAATGTCGGCGCGCCGCGTGTGTGCCCGGAGGTCACGCGTGCGGCTGTGACACACCGTGACGGTTGCATCGCCACCCTTCCGCGCCTGCACCAACAACGCGGCCATTGGCTTCCCTACGATGTTGCTGCGGCCGACGATCACCGCCTCCGCCCCGCTGGTCTCAACACCGCTTCGGACGAGCAGTTCGATGACACCGGCCGGCGTACAGGACACGAATCCATCGGTGTGTCCGATCAGCAGCTTGCCCACGTTCACCGGATGAAATCCATCGACGTCTTTGTCCGGACGGATGTGCCGAATGACCACATCCGCATCCATGTGTTTGGGCAACGGCATTTGCACCAGAATGCCGTGCACCTGGTCATCGGCGTTCAGCGTGTCCACGAGGGAAAGCAGTTCCTGTTGCGTGGTACTGGCGGGCAGCCGAATGGTTTCGCCGGCCATGCCTGTCGCGATGGACGCCTTTTCTTTCGCGCCGACGTACACCGCGCTGGCGGCATCGTCGCCAATGAGCACCACGGTGAGTCCCGGCGTCACACCACGCGCGACTGATGCTGCGACATCGCGCGCCACTTCTTCGCGAATGGTGGCGGCGATCGCCGTGCCGCTTATCAGCTCAGCGGGCAAAACCGACCGACCGCGTTTCCCGGATGACTACGACCTTAATCTGCCCCGGGTATTGGAGTTCCGACTCAATGCGACGCGCAATCTCTTCGGACAGGGCCGACGCACGCACATCGTCGACCAGGTCGGGCGTCACGACCACGCGCACTTCCCGGCCCGCCTGAATGGCGAAAACCCGATCGACGCCGCGGTAGCTGGACGCAATTTTCTCCAGGCCTTCCAGACGTTTCACATACGTCTCAAACGCTTCACGACGGGCGCCCGGGCGCGAGCCGGAGATGGCGTCGGCCGCTTGCACGAGTACCGAAACTTCACTCTCGTGCGGCACGTCATCGTGGTGCGCCGCGATACAATTGACCACCAGTGGGTTTTCCCCGTACTTGGTAGCCACTTCCACGCCCAGCTGCACGTGCGTGCCTTCGTGTTCGTGCGTCAACACTTTGCCAATGTCATGCAACAGGGCCCCACGTTTTGCGAGCAACACGTCCAGCCCCAGTTCCGCCGCCATCATGCCGGCCAGCCACGCCACTTCCTTTGAGTGGTTCAGGATGTTCTGCCCGTAACTGGTGCGCCACTTCATGCGCCCAATGAGCTTGATGATCTCGGGATGCAATCCGGCAACGCCGACTTCATACGCCGCCTGTTCACCGGTTTCGACAATGGCGATTTCCACTTCCTTGCGCGCCTTGGCGACCACTTCTTCAATGCGCCCTGGATGGATGCGGCCGTCGCTGACCAGTTTTTCCAACGCCAGGCGCGCGGTCTCGCGGCGCACGGGGTCGAAACACGACACCACCACCGTGTCGGGCGTGTCATCGATGATGACGTCGACGCCCGTGGCCAATTCGAACGCGCGAATGTTGCGCCCTTCGCGGCCGATAATGCGGCCTTTCATTTCGTCGTTCGGCAGCGACACCGCGGCCACCGTATTTTCCGCGGTGGTTTCGGCGGCCACGCGTTGCACGGCCAGCGCGACAATTTTCTTCGCATCGCGCTCCGCGTTCTTTTTGGCGGTTTCGCGGATTTCGCGCAAGCGATTAGCGGCCGCCGCATGCGCTTCGTCCTCAAGCCGACGCATCAGTTCGGCCTTGGCATCCGGCGCCGAAAGCCCCGCCAACTGTTCGAGGCGGTGCCGTTCTTCGGCAATCAGCGTGTCCAGCTCCTGCACCCGTTCGCCCACTTTGGCTTCGCGCTTACCCATGTCGCTGTGCAGCCGTTGGACTTCCTGCTCGCGACCAACCAGCGCTTCACGGGTGCGGTCCATCTGCACTTCGCGGTCCTGGACGCGTTTTTCTTCCTTTTCCAGATCGAGACGGCGTTGCCGCGCATCACGATCGAGCTCCTCGCGCAGCCGCAGCACCTCTTCCTTACCGGCGACAATGGCGCTTTTGCGGACATTTTCCGCGTCGCGCGTCGCTTCGTCGAGCATCCGCGTGCGCATTTCCTCCGCCGTCGCCTTGGCGCGGCGTTGTTGCTCCAATTCGGCGGCACCGCCGGCCTTTCGTCCAATGACGAAAGCCACCACAGCAGCCACGACAACTGCTACCACAGCGCCCGCGAGGAGCGCCAGGACGGGAGTGTCCCCCATGGCGATTTATGCTCCATCGCAGGCAAGCCTGCGAGTTCGATTGTGCGTCGCAACGAAGACGGTTTGCGCGCGTTTCGTGCGCCCGGTATGGGCAGCAGTCCACGTCGGCGATCAACGCGCCCGTTGAAGTGAACGTACGTAACGGATTGTAGGCACGCAACCTACGTGCCACCGCCGAATAAACAGGTCCTATCCTTCAGTTCGCTTGGCGGGGGGGAGCAGTGGGCGAATGTCGTTCGCCAATTGACGAATTTCGCCAGCCACCGCTTCGGACGCGGCGCGTTCCTTGAAGAGTTCGTCGGTAATCTGGAGCGCCGCCAGAATGGCGACTTTGTGCGTTTCTGTCATACCGCCGCCGTCCATAATGGCTCGGATGGTGCGGTCGACGTGATCGGCCACGGCGCGCGTGTGCTCGGGCGACGCATCGGTACGAATGGAGTATTCGTCGCCCACGATGCGTACTTTCACGACGGTTTTGCGATCCTTCATCAAGCTGGCTCCCCGATCATCCAAAGGCCACTCACTTGTCCGGAACGGTCGCCAACTGCTGGCGCAGGAAGCGTAGCCGTTCACTGAGCTCACGGGTCCGGCTGCTGGCCTCTCCCAGACGGCGGCGCAGTTCCTCGTTTTCCCGCACCACCGCGCGATGGGCTGGCGGGATGGGCGCTGCCTCCTCACTGGCCGCGACCGCCTGCTCGGCCGCCGATGCGCGTTCGGCCGCCTGACGCGCCTGCTCGGACAGGGCCTGGGCCTCCGCACGGCTCTGCGCGCTTTGATCGCGCTCGATGCGAAGCGCTTCGACAGTGGCGGCCAATTCCTCGGTGAGCCGCTCCAAACGGTCCTGCGCGCGGCTTGATGAGGCCGTCAGACTGTCGGCCGCCTGCTCCAGCTCCCGTACGCGTTGTTCAGCGCCCAGCGCGCGCCGGCGGTAGCCGGCCAATTGGTCGCTCAGGTTTCGGACGAGAGTGTCAAGCTCTCGGAAGGCCGCCAGATCAGGACGCACGCGGTTTGATTCCCAGCTTCCGGCTTAGGGTGTCGAGCAGGCTCTGACGCCGGCCCTCAATTTCTTTCTCCTTGAGGGTGCGCTCGGGGTGGCGAAAGGTCAAACGCCAGCCGAGGCTGCGTGAGCCGGCGGGAACGCCAGGGCCGTGGAATTCGTCGAACAGGGCGAGGGTTTCGAGAAGGTCACCTCCCTCGGCATACAGCAAATTGCCTACCTCTTGCGAAGTGATGGCGTCCGGCACGACCAGTGCCAAATCAAATTCAGCGGCGGGTGTCGTGGGAATTGGTTCGTACCTCGCGTGCTCGCCCAAAATTCTCAGCTGTTTGTCGATCCTCCGTCGAACCCGTGCTTCTTCGAGCCCATTGCCCGTCTTGATCAGCTCCGGCGCTGGCAAGCGATTCAAGTATTGCTCGGCATCGAACACTGCATCGGGAGGGACAGGTTGGTACGTCCCATGTGCGTTCGCTCCAGCCCCTGCGACATCTGTAGACGGCACGAGACCGAGCGTTAGCTCCACGCCAAAGACATCACTCGCCCACAGGGGCTTGTCCAGCGCGACCCGCACAACGTGCCCGACCGATCGTCCTGCAAGCGTCTCGATGCGCCACAATACGGCATCAGTGCCCGTTACAAGTCGCGTGATTCCCCGCGAGAATGCAGAATTCATCATCGTTTCGGCCAGTGCCTTCGCATCCCACATGTCAAACGCCGGCGGTTGCGGCTCGGTGAAATGCGCCGGACGGCGTAATCCCATAATCAATGCCCCAACCCGCATTTCTTCGCGCGGTAAGCGATCGTTGCTCGCAACAAACGCATTGCCAATCTCGAACAACCGCACGTTGCCTTGCATGCGCGTCAAATTGAACTCGGCGCGTCGTGCCAGTGTGTCAAGCAACGATTGACGCAAATACGGTTCATCTTCGGCCAGCGGATTGCGAACACGCAGTGACTCATCGCCTGTTTGGGTAAACGGCATGGGGCGCGTCTCTGCCAAGCCAGCGGTGACAAGCGCATCTCGCACGCGACGGCTCACCACATGCAGTGGATGATCCGGCACATTGCCTGGTCGCGTGGCGCGCAGTTCGTCGGGCAGCGCATCGAATCCGTGCAATCGCGCAATTTCCTCGATAAAGTCGACCTCGAGATTGAGATCGTTGCGCCAGGTGGGTGCGGTGACGTGGATGGTTTTGGTTTGGGAATAATCGTCTTCGGCGACAGCTGGCGACGCCAATGGATCAGCCAACGTAGCAACCGTACACCCAATTGACTGCAGGTGTCGAATACACGCCTGGGCCGCAACATCCACACCGATGAGCCCGGCAACCCGATCAATACGAACGGGGACGTACGGCGTCTCCGCTTCCTCTGCACCCACGTAAATGAGCGACTCGACCGTACCGCCAGCAATGCGGGGCACCATGAACAGCGCGAGCGCCGCCACTTCCTCCAGCGCGTGCACATCCGTGCCACGCTCGAACCGATAACTCGCATCGGTGGACAGATTGACACTGCGACGCACCTTGCGAACAAAACGCGCGTCGAACGCGGCAATTTCGATGAGCAGGTCGGTGGTGGTCTCCGTGACTTCGCTGTCGCGACCACCCATGACGCCGGCCAGCGCCACCGGACGTTCGGCATCACAAATGACTGTCGTTCCCGTTTCCATTTTGCGCTCGACGCCATCAAGCGTTACTAACGACTCACCCGCACGCGTTGGACGCACCACGATACTCGATCCAGCAAGTTTGCCCAGGTCGAAGGCATGAACCGGTTGTCCGTAGCCGTGCAAGACATAGTTCGTGAAATCGACCACGTTGCTGATGCTGCGCACGCCGATACTTTCCAGCCGCTGCTTGAGCCACGCCGGACTTTCCCCAACCTTGACACCGCGCACGATTACCGAAAGGTAGTGCGGGCAGCTCGCAGCATCTTCGACGGTCAGCGTGATGCCATTGTGCGTCGCACTGCGAATGCCTTGTGTGTTCGTCGGTTCCGTGACCGCCTTGCCGCCAATCTGGCCATCGGGGTGCAACGCAAGTGAGGTATCCAGGCCTTCCAGTGGCAACAGGTTGTATGGTAACCCCGTGATGGCGGCGATTTCACGCGCGACACCGCGGTGCGACAACAAGTCGGGCCGATTGGGCAATACATCAAGATTGAGTCGTGCATCGCCAGCCTTGAGCACCGCAAGCAGCGAAGTTCCGGGTGCCGCGTCTGTCTCAAGCGGGAGAATTCCGTCGTGATCTTCACCCAAGCCGAGTTCACGCGCTGAACACAACATGCCGTTGGAAGTTTCCCCGCGAATTTTGCGCTTCTCGATGGTGATGCCGTTGGGCATCGTCGTACCCGTTTTGGCAAACGGATATTTCGTGCCCACTACGATGTTCTGCGCGCCACACACGACATCCAGCAATTCACCGCTGCCATTGTCCACTTTGGTCAGTGACAAGCGGTCCGAATTGGGATGGCGTACACAGGACACCACCTGCCCTACCACAAACGCCGACAGGTCGGCACCGGCCGACTCAATGCCGTCCAGCGTGACCGTATGCCGGCTGAGCAAATCGCCAATTTCCTGAGGCGACATGTCGTGCGGTACGAATTGTTTCAGCCACTCGTGAGAGACGATCATTGGGCGAACTGCTCCAGAAAGCGAACGTCTGAATCGTACAACAAACGAATGTCGGGAATGTCGTGGCGCGACATGGCGATCCGCGCCGGGCCCATGCCGAAGGCCCAGCCGGTGTATTTCTCCTGGTCGACGCCAGCCGCTTGCAACACGTGGGGATGCACCATGCCGCAGCCCAGAATCTCAACCCAACGCAGGCCTTTGCCATCGTTCAGGTCGACCTCGACGTCCATCTGCGCACCTGGCTCGACAAACGGGAAATACGACGGACCAAACCGCACCCGGCGCGACCCACCGTAAAAGCGGCGCGCAAATTGGCTGAGCGTGGCTTTCAAGTCGACAAAGGAAATACCTTCGTCAATGGCCAGTCCTTCAATTTGCATGAACGCCGGCGCGTGTGTTGCGTCAAAGAAATCGCGTCGATACACCTGCCCTGGGCACAACACCCGCACAGGTGGCGCGTACTGTTGCAGCGTGCGCACCTGCACGGGTGACGTATGTGTGCGCAGCAGCGTGTCCTGGCCGAGGTACAGGGTGTCGTGCAGTTCCATCGCTGGATGGTCAGGCGGGAAGTTCAGCGCACCAAAATTGTAGAACGCTGTCTCTGCCTCGGGGCCGAGCGCGATGGTGAAACCCAGTTCGCGGAAGATATCGCTGATTTCGTCGATGACCATCGAGACCGGATGCAACGAACCGCGCCAGGATTGGCGCGCTGGCATCGTGAGGTCAACGACGACCGCGTTTCCACCGGCCGCGTTCTGTCGGTCGATAAATGCATCCAGCTCGGCCTGCAGACGCTGCTTCAGCTCGTTGAAGCGAATGCCGCCCGGTTTACGATCGTGCGACTCAAGTTTCGGAATGGCCGACTGCAGGGCCGCGAGCCGTTGGTCTTTGAGCGCGTTTACTTCGCCTTTGACCACGTCCAGGCGCGCCGCAAGGTCGGTCGACCGAAGTTGTTCCGTGACGTGTTGTTCGAGCGCTTCAGCCTGCGCGATGAATTCGGAAAGTGTCACGATCTGTGAGGAGGGAAACCGCGTGGCGGTGAGCGCAGTGCGGGAAGCGCACGGCGTGAGCGCTTTGAGCTGAGCGAGTTGGGGTGTGCGACGTTGGGGTGTGCGACGTTGGGCGGCGACGGCGGTCTGCGACCTGCAAACAAACGGGGCCGGTTCTCGTAAGAGGCCGGCCCCGCAAACTACCACAGCACCAGCGAAATAATCAGGCAGCCGATTGCTTCGCGTCAAACGCCTTGCGTGCCTGTTCGGCGATCGCGGCGAACGCTTCTGGTTCACGCACGGCGAGATCGGCCAGTACTTTGCGATCGATTTCGATGCCGGCGGCGTGCAGGCCGTTGATGAACACGCTGTACGACATGTCGTGCAAGCGCGCGGCCGCGTTGATACGCACAATCCACAAGCGGCGGAAGTCGCGCTTCTTGTTCTTGCGATCGCGGTACGCATAGCGCCAGCCGCGTTCGACGGTTTCCTTGGCGGGCCTCCAGAGCTTGCTGCGGGCGCCGTAGGCTCCCTTGGCATGCTCCATGATCTGCTTTTTGCGCTTGAGGCGGACGACGTTTGATTTGACGCGTGGCATGGTAGGTCTCCTTACGCCAGGATGAGACGCTTGATGCGCTTCGCTTCGCCGTTGGTCTCGACAATGGTCGGACGACGGAGGTTGCGCTTACGCTTGGACGACTTCTTGGTGAGGATGTGGCTCTTGTAAGCCTTGAGACGGCGCACCTTCCCCGATGCGGTCACGGAGAAGCGCTTCTTGGCGCCTGAGTGGGTTTTCATCTTGGGCATGACAAACTCTGTAGTTTCGGTAACCTGGCCAGTTGGACGGAGTCCCTTGGACAGTAACTCAGGAACGCACCTTTACTTCGGCGCGAGAATCATCGTCATCGACTTGCCTTCCATAGACGGCGAGCTTTCGATCTTCGCTAAATCCGCCAGGTCGACCGCGACGCGATCGACGACCTGCCGACCCAGCTCCGGATGTGCGATTTGCCGACCGCGAAACATCAGGGTGACTTTGACTTTGTTGCCTTCTTCCAGAAAACGTCGCGCATGGCGGGTTTTCGTTTCGAAGTCGTGGTCATCGATGCCAGGACGGTACTTCACTTCCTTGAGATGGATGACGTGCTGCTTTTTCTTGGCCTGCCGCGCCTGCTTGGCCTGTTCAAACTTGAACTTGCCAAAGTCCATAATCCGGACAACGGGCGGCCGGGCGGCTGCTGCAACTTCGACGAGGTCCAGCCCGAGCTCGACGGCTTGGGCCAGTGCGACGTCTACTTCCATGATGCCAAGCTGACTGCCGTCGGCGCCAATGACGCGGACTGGGCTGATCCGGATTTGCCGGTTGACCCGTGGCGGACGCTTCGTGGAATCCTGAATAGGCCGTGCTCCTGAAAGAAACAAAAAACGCGGACCCCTGAAAGGAATCCGCGCCGCCACAACGTCCTTTCGCGAGACTCGGCAATGAGTCGCGGGGCGTTGGTTCGATGGACTCCAACAGCACGCCTCGGTGAGCCGATAACTCAGCGCGAGGGCCGGAGGGTGGGTATGGCGTCGCTGCCACACCACTTCTCAGTTGTGAACACTTAAAGCTGGCGGGGTCAGCGGCCGGGGTCAAGGGGGGAGAACCCATACCCCTTCCCATCATTCTGCACCCGCCCCCACCCATGATGCGCATCGTGCTCGAAAACGAGCAGCCACTGCTCATCCAGCGCCTGCTTGAGCAAATGCCGCTTGGACTCCATCGTCACCAGCGGTTCGACGTCGTACCCCATAATCCACGGCAAGGGCAAATGATGCGTCGTTGGCACCACGTCCCCCAGGAAACACGCGGTCTCACTGCCTGAGGTGAGCAACACACTTTGATGAAACGGCGTATGCCCCGGCGTGAGCCGCACCGAAATACCGGGGAGAATGTCGACATTCCCCTCTGTCAGGGTCAGGCGCCCCGCGTCAACAATTGTTTGCCAGTTCGGCGTGAAATAACTGGCGGCCGTACGTTCGTTGGTGTGCGTCGCCCAATCCATTTCGCCGCGTTGCACCGTGTACCGCGCCTTGGGAAATGACGCGGCCACCCGACCATCGGGATTCCGGAACGTGTTGCCGCCCGCATGATCAAAATGCAGATGGGTGTTGATCACGAGTGTCACGTCGTCGGGGGTGAAGCCCGCCGCGCGAATGCCATCTTCCAGCGCGGTGCGTCCGTCGGCGCCTTCGTTTTCAATACCGTAAATACCGTGAAACTTGGTGGTCTCCTTGTTGCCCGATCCCGTGTCGATCAACACCAGTTCGTCTGCGTGTTCGATGAGCAGGCAACGCATCCCCATCGGGATGCGGTTCATTTCATCGGCGGCAAGCCGACGCTGCCAGAGCGTTTTGGGCACCACACCAAACATCGCCCCGCCATCGAGCTGCTGACCGCCCGCCTGAATGGCGTGAATGCGCCAATCACCAAACGCGCGCGACGCAAGCAACGGTTTCGGAACGCTCACGCGATATCGTCCTTCGTGACAGGATGGGGAAACGCGCGACGGCGACGGTCGCTGGCGCTGGTCCGACGTGGCGTCATCGGGCCAATCAGCGCGGAAAGCGCCGACCAGGTCGTAATTTCGCGTGCTTCTGCAACACGCAACATGCGCAACAGACAATGCGCGGTTGCGACCGCGTCCCCTTCGGCGCGATGGCGCGACGACACCTCGATGCCAAAGTGATGCGTGACATGGTCGAGACTGCGGCGCGACAACTCGGGAAGCAACACGCGAGCGAGGCGCACGGTGCACAATCGAGGCCCGCTCAACCGGCGGCCCGCACACCGTGACAACTCCTCGCTCACAAATCCCCAGTCAAACACGGCGTTGTGCGCGGCGAACACGTGTCCGCTCAAACGTTCGGCGACCTCTTCCGCGATGTGCCGAAACGACGGTGCATCCTTCACCATGTCCCACGAGATTTGCGTCAGCGAGGTGATGAAGGCAGGAATAGACCGTTCGGGGTTCACCAGTCGCGTGTACACGTCGGCAATCCCGCCATCCACGACACGCACCACCGAGATTTCAGTAATGCGATCATGTGTTTTCGCACTGGTGCCGGTGGTCTCCACATCCACCACGGCAAACGACAGCGACGAGAGCAATGGATCAGCTTCGGCGACTACACGGGGCGCGCCTTCGACACCGGCGCCCAAGCGTGGATCGTCGCGGAGCGACCAGGCTCCATTGGACAGACGCACGAATTCGTCGCGCCCCCCCAACAACGCCACGGCCATCCGCTCACCGGCCTCAACCGTCAGGCGGTCGACATGACACACCGCGCGCATGAGGGTCACGGAGTCCAACGGTCCGTCTTCCAGGCGCCGAGCGGCGCGTGCGGAGAGGGTCGTTGGCTCGGACTCGGTTGCGACGGCGCGGTACCTTGGGAGATTTCGATGCGACACTGGAGCAAGATAGTCGTCCGCCCCTGCTAGTAAATCCGTGGATCCCGCCGTATCTTGTGAATTCTTTCACAAGCCCCGGATCCCGTGAAGCGAATCGCCGACTCAACCGTCCGGCGCCTGTCCATGTACCTCCGCTATCTCGAGGAGCTGGACGGCCGAGGACAGGAAACTGCCTCCAGCGACACGCTGGCGACGCTTTTCGGAACGACGCCGGCCCAGGTCAGAAAAGACCTGTCCTCCTTCGGGTCCTTCGGAAAGCGGGGCTTGGGCTACCCGGTGCATCAGTTGTCGGCGCAGTTGCGGGCCATTCTGGGGCTCGGCCGGGAATGGCGGGTCGTTATCATTGGCGCGGGGAAAATTGGGGCGGCACTGGCCAACTACCATGGGTTCACCGACCGCGGGTTTCGTGTGGTCGGTGTCTATGATAATAACCCGGCAAAAATTGGGCAGGCATGGGGCGACGAGACAGTCCGCGACATGGCCAACCTTGAGCGCGATGTGCAGCGAGACCAGGCCCTCATAGCCGTCCTGGCTATTCCGGCGGACGATGCGCAGGCGATTGTGGACCGCATCATTGCCGTCGGAATTCGCGCGATTCTGAATTTCGCACCGGCGCAGTTGCATGTGCCGGCCAATGTCTCGCTCAAGACCGTCAATATGGCGATGGAGCTGGAAGGCCTTTCGTTTGCGCTGACCAATATGAGCTAGTTGGCGAAGTCGGTTTCAGCCCCTGCGTGTTCGAGCGGTCCCCAGCACGCGCGCAAAATCCTCCGCCGACAATACTTCCGGACGCAAATCCGGCGTCAATCCGCTCTGCTCCACAATCGCAATGGCCTCCTCGGCACTCACGCGCAGCACATTGCGCAACACGCGCCCCAATTGCTTGCGCCGAAAACTGAACGCGCTCTGCACGAACTGACGATACTCGGTTTCCAGCTCGGCCCCAATCACAGGGTCGGTGCGCGGGATGACACGCACCACCGCCGAATCAACCGAGGGTGCCGGATGAAACGCCGCGGGCGGCACATGTTTCACCAACTCGACATGCGCCACCGACTGCACGTTGACACTTAACGCACCGTATGTTCTGCTGCCCGGTGGGGCGGCCATGCGCTCGGCCACCTCGCGCTGCACGAGGTATACCGCCACACTGGGACGTGGACGTTCCAGCGCGTGAAACAGGATGGGCGTGGTGATGTAGTAGGGCACATTTCCGGCCAGTACAAAATGGTCACCGGCCAGTTCGGATAGCGACACCTGCAGCACATCCGCCTGCACAATGCTGACGTGCCGCATCTCCGCGTAGCGCTGTTGAAGATGTTGCGCGAGCAATTTGTCGAGCTCCACCGCCACCAGTTTTCCCGCGCGCGCGGCCAGGCGATCGGTTAGCACCCCTCGACCCGGCCCAATTTCGAGCACCGTGCGATCGGCAATGGGACCCAGCGCCTCGACAATGGCGTCAAGCGTGGCTTCGTCATGCAGAAAATGCTGGCCCAGACTTTTCCTGGCCCGCGGCAGCGAGGAATTGTTCATCGGGCCACGCACTTAGAAACGGTCGACGACAAGCGCCGCCAGATCGTCCCGTGGGGGAACACCTTGCGCATGTCGCTCAACACTTTCGAACAAATGGGCCACCAACTTCTCGGGCCCGGCGGCACGCGGCACCTGCGCGGCGTCCCGCAAGATGGCCGCTTCCCCCAGGCGGTGATCTTGCGGATTGCGGGCGTCGACCAGGCCATCTGTGAACATCAGCACGCGATCACCCTGTCGAAATTGCAAGGCACCGCCGCGCACCGGTGCATCACCGAGTCCCAAGGGTGGCGACATGGCCGCCATACGAACCGCGTGGCCATCCACCCCAAGGCGAAACGCGTGCGGATGTCCGGCATTCGCGTAGCGCAGTTCATGGGCCACCGAATCGATGATGACGTAACACAGCGACAATGACATATCGGTGCTTTGCAGTTCCTCGGCAATGGACCGACGGACGGCCTCAATGGTGGCCGCCGGATCGGCGGCCGCCTGGACATGAATGGCCGCGGCGCTGAGTGCCAGCGCCATGACCAACGCGGCTTGATATCCGTGCCCGGACACGTCGCCAATCATGACACCCGTGCGTCGTGCGTCGAGACGACTGAGCAGATAGAAATCGCCGCCAACACTTTCCGCCGGCACAACGCGCGCCGCGGCGCGCGCTTCCGGGCCAACCACGCGTGGATCGGGCAGCAACTTGAGCTGCAGGTCGGCCGCCAGGCGCAACTCGCGGGCGAACTGTTCCTGTTCGACCGCGGCACGAACCAACCGAGTGTTATGCAGCGCGGTGCCGACTTGATTCGCAACGGCCATGACCAACTTGCGATCGCCCGCATTGAACGGCGTGTCGTCCGCCCGTCCACTGAGAATTATTACCCCGAGTGGCCCGGCGGCGTCTTCACCCGTATTAGCGCGCGTGATGGCCGCAGCCAGTACACCGCCACCACCAATGGACAACACCGGTTCGGACACGCGTGCGGCTGCGCTGTCGTTTACTACGGTCTGCGCCAACTGAAACGCGCGAGCCCCGATGTGTACCGGGTCGGTCATGGCGACTGCGCCATAACGACGGCCCACAATACCAAGCGTCGCAACGGGTTCGAGGAACCCCGTCTGTTCGTTCAGAATGAGCAACGCGGCGCGAGGCGCACCGACAGTGATGGCCATTTCGCGCAACAATGTTCCCGCTACCGCATCGACGGACGTGTTGCTGCCAAGCATTTCACCGATGGTGTACAGCAGGCTGATTTCTTCGTAGCGTTCGGCGAGTTCGCGAGTCGCTCCGTCGCGTTCGCGCACCGTACGTCGCACCACGGGGAGCAGCCGACCAAGGAAACGTTCAGCGTCCGGTTGTGTACCACGCTCGGTGAACAGCCAACCGGTGCTGTCGCCGGTGGTTACGCGGTGTGCGACGAGTTCGTGCGCAGTGGCCCATGACAGGACGTCCCACGCCATGGCCCCCGCCGCGGTTCGCTCTCCGAACGCAGGGGAGGTCGTGGCCAGCAGCTGTGGCGACCCGTTGCCATCACGACGCTCCCACACCGCAACTTCGCGCCCCGTGGCCTCGCGGAACGCGGCCAGCACGGCACCGAATTCACTCATGCGCGATTCAGCACCAGGCGGACTGTGTGGCCGGGCTTTGAGAGGGACGGTCGCTGCAGCTCCACGCGATCCATCAGGGAGCGCATAAGAAACAGGCCGCGGCCGTCTTCCCGATGGAGCCAGTCGGCGTCCTCCGGCGAAAAGGAGACGCACGACGCATCGAACCCGTCGCCGTCGTCGGTAATCTCAAGCGTCAGGGCCTCGTGATCCAGTACGAAACACGTTGTGACCGGGCGGCGCACATCCTCTCGATTGCCGCAGACAATCGCGTTGGAAAGCGCCTCGGTCAGTGCCACCGGAATGTTCAATCGGCACGCACGCGGAGACAAACCGGCCTCAAGGCACAGGTTGATCACTTCGGAAACCAGCGGTTCGATGTGCTGAATGTCGGACGCAATGACCCACTCGCGTCGAGTTGCCATTTGCACGCCAAGCGGTTGGTGAGTCACTGCGTACGGTTGCTCAAAACTGCGCCAGTGCGTCCGCTCGTGTTGCATACAACTTGAACAGGGTATCCAGCCGCGTCAGTTCGAATAACGTGCGCATATCTTCATTCAACGCCGTGAGTCGCATCTCCCCGCCCACTTCGCGCAGGCGCTTGTTCAGCGACACCAGCGCGCCAAGTCCCGAGCTGTCGACATACCCCGTTTCGGTGAAATCGACGAGCACACGGCGGGCCCCGCGCTCGACTTCGTCAAGGACCGATTGTTTGAACTCCTGCCGATTGCCAACCACCAGTTGGCCAACCACGCCGACTACGAGCACGTCTTCAGCGGTTTCGATCACGAAGGGCATGCGATTCTCCGGCGGTGCGGCGCGTAAGCAAATGAAGCAGAGAGCGCATTCCGCACGCTCGCTTCCGACGTTCCAATCTAACCGACCGCAAATCGAGAGCGCAGCCTCCCGCCGTGCGAGGTGGGCGTACGAAGGGCCTAGCTGGCTTGCAGCGCCGTGATCGCGGCTACCAGTTCGATGTCCTGCGCGACCGCTCCACGCGACAGGTCACTGCAGGGGCGCGCCATGCCCTGGAGAATTGGCCCAATAGCCGTGGCCCCGCCCAGTCGCTGCACCAGTTTGTAGGCCAAATTGCCAGCGTCCAGTGACGGAAAAACCAGCACGTTGGCCCGACCGGCCACCGGACTTCCCGGTGCCTTCCGTTTGGCAACCGACGCAATCAGCGCAGCGTCGCCCTGCAATTCACCGTCGACCACCAGCGTTGGCGCTTCGCTGGTCAGCAAGGCTTTCGCTTCGCGGACTTTCTGAATGGAGGGCCCTTCAGCGCTCCCCGCCGTACTGTAGGACATAAGCGCGACAATGGGCGCATCACCGACAATGCGGCGCCGATCGGCCGCGGCGGCCAAGGCGATGTCTGCCAATTGGCGGGCGGTTGGTTCGGGCACGACCGCACAATCGGTAAAGGTGAGCACTTCGCTGCCACACCCGCGAAAGTCGTTCACCAGCATGTAGAACGCACTGGAAACCGTGCGAACGCCCGTGGCCGTCCCCACGGTCCACAAGGCTGCGCGCACCACATCGCCGGTGCTGTGTGCAGCGCCGGCCACGCAACCATCGACCTCAGCCAATGCGACAAGTCCATCGGCGAAATACAGTGGGCGCCGTGACAATTCCTCCGCGACATCGGCCGTAAGGCCCTTGGCCGAGCGGCGCGCGAGCAGCAGTTCGACGATGCGGTCGCGGCGACGATCGACGGCCGGAACGACGCGCTCGACACCTGGCACGTCTGGCCCTTCGCCGACCAAAACACAACGCACGATTCCACGCTCGTGCAGCGAGCGGACCGCCTGCACGGTTCGCTCGTCCTGCGACTCGGGAAAAACCAATGTGCGTTGACGGGCTTTGGCGCGATCGGTAATGGAACGAACAAACAATTGAGCCGCATTGTTGTCGGTCACCTGTTATGCGCCCGTCTTGAATCGCGCCTGCAACGCGGTGGCCACCGCGGGATGGACGAGCGCCCGCACATCGCCACCAAAACGCGCCACTTCCCGCACCAGCGTCGAGCTGATGAACGTTGTGTCGACCGACGGAGCCAGAAACACCGTCTCCAGTGCCGGTGCCAGGTGTCGGTTCATCAACGCCATTTGCATTTCGTTTTCAAAATCACTGACCGCGCGCAGCCCGCGCACGTTGATGGTCGCGCCGATTTCCCGGGCAAAGTCCACGAGCAGTCCGGTGAACGAACGAATTTCGATACGGCTGTCCGTACCCACCGCTTCCTGAAGAAATGCCGTGCGTTCGGCCAACGAAAACAACGGTTGCTTGTTGATGTTGAGGGCCACCGCCACCACCACCCGATCGGCCAATGTCAGCGACCGTTTGATCAGGTCTTCGTGTCCGCGGGTTAACGGGTCGAACGAACCGGCATACAGCGCCACGCGCGGAGCCGTGTCAGCGACAGGGAGTGTCATCGGAAAAAAGTGATTGCGGTAATTCCGTAGCGTCGCCGGTCGGCGCCTCCGGGTAGATGCACAGATGCGGAATGTTCGATACCCAGCACGTGGGCGAATGGAACCTTGAGCCAGCACTCCGCCAGTTGCCGCGCGGTCTCGGTATTATAGGGCGGGTCAGCAAAGGCAACATCGTACACACCGGCTGGAAGCGCCGCAACAAACTGTTCCGCGCTGGTACGATGAATGGTTGCGCACTCGGCGGCGTGCAACAGTTCGATGTTCGCCTGCAGTACTGACAACACCGGTCGCGCCATCTCCACGAAATCGCAGGAGGCGGCTCCCCGTGACAGGGCTTCCAGTCCCAGCGCTCCACTGCCGGCGCACAAGTCGACCACGCGCGCATCGGGCAGTTGGGGGTGCAGAATACTCATCCACGATTCGCGCACGCGGTCGCCTGTTGGACGCACCACGTGGCCGGGTGGTGCTGAGATTTTTCTACCACGCCACTTCCCGGCAATGATGCGCATACGGTCAGGGTCGCAGGTCGGCCAGTTTGAGCTGCAGGCGCGACACGCCGCGAAACTCTTCGCGTTCCAGACGAAACGCCACATCAACGGGGCGACTGACATGCAGTTGTTCGCGCAGTTCGCCCATGCCCCATCCAATCGCGTCCAGCACACCGCGTTCGGCATGCAGTGCGAGTTTCAGTCCGTCCGAGCCAACGCGTTTGGGGGTGCCCGCCAGCTTCACCTGCATTGCGGAGAACATCGGTGCGGGATTGCCAATGCCAAACGGCTCGAAATGGCGAACCAATCCTTCCAGTTCGTCGCCAACCGAATTGAGCGACAGTTCGAGATCGACGCGCACGACCGGTGTCAAGTCGTCCGGAGTGAGTCGCTCGCGCGCGGTCAGATCAAACTGCTCACGAAACGCTGGAAGATTCTCGGCGGGCATGGTAAGGCCGGCCGCCGCACGATGCCCGCCAAACCGGGTGAAATGGGACTTGCAGGCGGAAAGTGCGCCGTGCAAATCGAACGCGGCAATGGACCGACCAGAACCTTTTCCGATGCCGTCTTCAACGGCGACCATTACGGCCGGACGCGCCGTCTGTTCAACAATGCGCGACGCGACAATTCCGATGACGCCAGCATGCCATCCCACGTTGGACAGGACAAACGCATATCGATCGCGATTGTCCGGCAGGTCCAATTGACGCATGGCGTCGTCGAGCACGATGCGATCCATGGTCTGGCGGCGCTGATTGAGTTCTTCCAGTTCGCGCGCGAGACCGTTGGCCTCACTCTCGTGTTCGGACAACAACAGCCGCAGACCCAGATTGGCGTCGGCCATGCGGCCGGCCGCGTTCAACCGCGGGGCCAGGACGAAACCCACGCGGCCGGCGGTCAGCGTCTTGGCGTCCAGGCCAGATGAACGCATGAGCGCGCGCACGCCCGGGCGTTCGGACGCGGCGAGCAGCTTCAGCCCGTAACGCACCAGCACGCGATTTTCCCCACGCAGTGGCGCAACATCTGCAATAGTCGCGAGCGCCACCAGATCGAGTTGGCGGTGCGCAATATTGCGTGTCACCCCAAACGCATCACACAGGGCGAGTGCCACCTTGTAAATCACGCCGACCGCAGCAAGGTCTTTGTCGAGACTGTTGCACTCGGGACGTCGCGGATTGCAAATGGCGTACGCAGCCGGCAATGGGCCGCCCGGCAAATGGTGATCGGTAATGATGACATCAATGCCACTATTCATCAGCGACGCCACGGCCGCGTGCGCGGAAGTGCCGCAGTCGCAGGTCACGACCAGGGTGGCCCCGGCTTTCTTGGCGGCCACTACACCGGCTGCACTCAGATCATAACCATCGGTGAGCCGATTGGGCACAAACGGCACAACCTGTTGCGCACCCAGATCACGCAACACCCGAACCAAAATGGACGTGGAACACATGCCGTCCACGTCGTAATCGCCATGGATGAAGATTGTTTCCTGCGCTCGCACGGCGTCGGCAATACGCGCCACGGCTCGGTGCAGGTCGTACATCGTGTCCGGCTCGCTGAGATGTTCCAGGCGCGGACGCAGATACCGTTTCACGGCTTCGGGTTCAGAAAAGCCGCGCGATATGAGCAACCGGCAAACGGGTTCCGGCAGCTGCAGCGATTGGGCCAACTCCTGCACGCGCGAATACTCCGGTTCAGGAACCGGACTCCAACGCGCGGGGGGACGGTGAATAGCCAACGTCAGCGTGCGGGTGCGGGCGAAGTGGGTGCCGTTTCGAAATACAACAACACACCGCAACCTTCACACGTTTCAATAAGCTGTCCCGACGCCAACGCCGGACGACGCTGCATGGACACGGCGGTGTCACATTGCCCGCAGGAAAAACTGCGGAGTGCGAAGACGGCCTGCCCTTTGCGACGCGAATTCATGCGGTCGTATCGCGACAATAACGTTTGACTGACTGTTGCCGCTGCGGCGGCACGATTCGCCTGCGCGTCGGCAATACGTTTGCCAAATCCGGCGCGCTCGACTTCCAGCGCGGCCCGGGTCTCTGCCTGCTCCAGCTCCATCGAATTCACCGCGTCACGAGACGCGGAGGCGGCACTTCGCAAATCGGTCAACCGACGGCTCAACGCCAGCAGTGCGCTTTCGTCTTCGGCCACCACCTTTTTGGCGCTTTCCACCTGCGCCATGGCCGCAGTGGCCTCGCGCAGCTTATGCGCCTGATTGAGCGTGTTGACACTCTTGTCATGTCGCGCGCGGTGTTCGGCGACGAGCTGCTCCATCTGACGGAATCGTTCGGTTTCGCGTGCCAACATCGCGTCCGCTTTGGCGCGTTCGTCGATGGTGCGCTGTCGGGCCTTGTCCAGCGCCTGAATGCGCGGATTCATCGACACCAGTTCGGATTCAACCGATCGTAGCGCCTCGTCAGCGTCTTGCAGCGTCAACAACACTTGGAGTTCCGGATGCACTCAACCTCCTGCGTGAAACAGCGAGACCATCAGTATCTGGGTTTGCCACGCGGCGATCGCATGGGCAACAACACATTTCGTTCCTTGATCAACTGCTGTTGCTGCAGGCTGAGCGCCTCCACACGCTCGGCATCGTGCCTGGCCTCGGCCTCACCCATTTCCTGCCGGATGTCAACGAGCCGAGCATCAATAATTCGAGCGTCCAGCTTCTTGAGGTTGAGTGTCACGTCCACCGCTTCAGCATGGTGACCATCGCGGCGATGCGCCAGTTCGCGAAGCACGGCCGCCGTCTCCTCGTCGATACGATCTGCAATTTCATCCAACCCCTCATCGGCATGCGCCACCAAAAGCACGCGGAACAGCTCACGATAGCGCACATCCTGAAAACTAGCGGGCGGATGCCGCGCACTGACGACCTCGACCAGACTCCGGTCCGCCAGCATGGCCGAAATCAGTGCGCGCTCAGCCGGCTCTTCAATGCGGCCGGTGGGTGACGCGTGACTCGATCGCCAGTCCGGCGCGGTTGGACGTCCGTTTCGCCCTTTCCAGGGGGAGCCGGGTGGCCGGGGCGTCCACGGCGCGCGGTGGGGCGCTGCGCCAGCCGCATCGGGCCCCGGGTCAGCACTATCGGGCAAGGATCGCGAAGCCCTGGTTGATCCGGCAGACCCTGACGCGCGTCCGGACGGTTTCCGACTTACCATTTCCGGTTCGTTGGCTTCGCGCAGCAGAATAGCCTTGTCAAGATGTGTCACCTCCGCCAGTCGCGTGAGGTACATCTCGCGCGTGAGTGCATCCTTCGCGGCGCGCACCGTTGGCAGCAATTTGTCGATGGCCTTGCGGCGATGACTCAGATCGGTAAACGCTCCCCGCCGTTCGAGAATCTGAATCTGCCGGTCGAACACATCCATCGCGTTCGTCAAAAGCGTCTCCAACCCCGCTCGGCCCTTCGCCCGCGTGAACGTGTCGGGATCGTCCCCATCGGGCAGGGTGACGACGCGAACGCCCGCACCATGGCGCAGCAACTCGAGCCCCGAACGAAAGGTCGCTTCGAGTCCGGCCTTGTCGCTGTCATACAACAGAAACACCTCGGGCGCGTATCGCACCAACAACGCCGCCTGTTCTTCGGTCAGGGCCGTACCCAGCGGCGCCACCACCGTTTCATACCCGGCAAGCGCGACACGAATCGCGTCCATGTATCCTTCCACCACAATGGCGCTGCGTTCGCGTCGAATCGCGTGTCGCGCCGCATGCAGGCCGTACAACGTGCGCCCCTTCTGATACACATCGGAGGCCGCGCTATTCAAATATTTCGGAATCGCGTCACCAAGGGCGCGCCCACCAAACCCCACGTAGTTGCCGCGTTCATCAACAATCGGAAACATCACCCGGTCGCGAAAATTCATGCGCGCTTCGCGGCCGTCGGCGGCGGGTTTCAGAATGCCCGCGCCAATCTGTCGCGGGTCGTCAAAGCCCAGCGAATGCAGATGTGAGCGCAGCAGTTGCTCATCGCGCGGGGCATAGCCCAGTTCAAACTGCTCTATGGCACTGGCGTCCAGTCCACGCTCCGTGAGGTAGCGCAGCGCGTCGCGTCCAATGGTGGCGTCCTGCAGTTGTGCACGAAACCACTGCGCCGCCGAGGCCAGCACTTCCCAGTGTTTGGCGTTGGGATCCGCAACTTTCGGTCGCGTTGGCGCATCAATGACCTCGATGCCCGACCGTTCGCCGACGTATTTCACCGCACTCGGCCAATCCATGCCGAGCTTCTTCTGCACAAACTTGAACACGTCGCCGCTTTCGTGACACACAAAGCAGTAGTACATGCCCTTTGCCGGTGCCACCGAAAAATTCGGCCCCTTGCCCTGGTGAAATGGACAGGGCCCACGAAAATCGTGGCCAGTGCGTTTGAGCTTGACCGTTTCGCTGATGATCTGCACGATATCCGCCGCATCGCGCACGCGCTCAAGGGTTTCGTCCGGGATCACGCGTTCATCTCAGCTCTGCAACCGTAGCCCCAGCCCCGCCTTCGTTCCACGCGCCCATGCGCACACCGGCCACGCGCGTGTCCTTGCGCAACATCTCCGTGATGCGGGCACGCAGCGCGCCAGTACCTTTGCCGTGAATAATGCGCAGTTGATGCAAGTCAGCCGCAATGGCCGCATCGAGTGCGGTCAACACAAAATCGTCGGCTTCGTCCACGCGCATGCCACGCACATCAATTTCTGTCTTGGCATCGAGGTCTGGCGTATCACCCATCAGCGAAATCCTGACCGCGGGCGGGGGCGGCGCGGCCGTGCGCGTGAGTGTTGCGACGGGAACCGATATCGTCAACGATCCCACCGCCACCCGCGCCTCTTTCCCGCGCACGGATACAATGCGACCAAGTTTGTTCTGCAGCGTTCCGACCAGCACCGAATCACCTGCGGCCAAGGGGGCACTCGCTTTCGGCTTGCGCTCGGTAAACGCGGCGGCCGCATCGGCAATCTCGTCAGCCGTCGAGGTTAACTGTTGCCTCTTGCATTTTGCGGCACTGCGGGCGGCATCGCGTTTCGCCTTGTCCACCACTTTCTCAACCGCGACACCCTGTGCTGCCGCCGCTTCTTCTATGGCGCGCCGAGCGGCGCGCGTGGCTTGCTCCATCGCTTCGGCTGACGCGGCGGCGCTTGCCGCGGCGCCAGCTTCCGCCCGCACCGAGCTGATGACCCGCTCTACTTCCGCGCGCGCCTCCAGCAGATACTTGCGTGACTCTTCGCGTGCCATGCGTTCAATTTCGCTTTCCCGCGCGCGCACCTTGATTTCGCGATCGGTCACCGTGGCCATGCGCGCGCGCGTTTTGTCCGCCTCGCGCGCGATCAGTGACTCACGGTCAGCCAACGACGCTTCGCGCAGCTCCAGGTCGGCCAACAGCATGGCGACGTCGCGTTCGCCTTTGGGGAGCCGGTTCTCCGCGTTGTTCAACACGTCCTCGGGCAGCAACAAACGGCGCGCAATGCTTAACCCGTACGAGCGGCCCGGCACACCTTTCAGCAGACGATACGTCGGGGCCAACTGCACACTGTCAAACTGCAGCGATGCATTGACAACACCCTGAACTTCGGTCGCAAGCAACTTGAGTTGGCCCAGGTGCGTTGTCGCAAGCGTCAGCGTGCCGCGTCTGGTCAGTTCTTCAAGGATCGCCCCACCAAGTGCCGCGCCCTCGGCCGGATCGGTACCCGAACCCAGTTCGTCAATCAGCACCAACGAGTCGGAGGTGGCCGAGCGAAGAATTTCGCCCAGGTTTTTGACGTGGGCACTGAAGGTGGAGAGGCTGGCTTCAATACTCTGTTCGTCGCCAACGTCGGCGAACATGTCGTCGAACACAGGCAGTCGGCTCTCTGGGCCGACAGGCGCAGGAATTCCCGACTGGGCCATGGCCGCAATCAGACCAAGCGCCTTGAGCAGCACGGTCTTGCCGCCGGTGTTGGGGCCCGAGACCAGCAGCGTGCGTTCGGCCGCCGTCATTGCCAGCGCAAAGGGGACAACGATAACGCCGCGGGCGAGAAGCAGTGGATGCCGCGCATCGACCAGGTTGAATCCATGCTCGGTCGCATGGAACGTGATCTGTCCACACGCCGCATCAATTGCGTACCGCGCGCGCGCATACAACGAATCGAGCGCGACCAGCGCGCGGTACGCGAGCATCATCGCCGCGTGAAATGGTCGCAGGCTTTCGGACAATTCCCGCAAGACGGCTTCTACTTCGCGTTGTTCTTCGGCCTCGAGTTCGCGGACGCGATTGCCAAACTCGACGGCGGCGGGTGGCTCGACAAAAATGGTTTCGCCAGTTCCGGAACTGTCGTGCACAATGCCACCAACATAACCGCGCGCGCCGCGTCGCACGGGCATCACCCAGCGACCGTTGCGAATGGTGACGGACAGGTCGGCCACCTGATGATGTGATTCGAGCTTGCTCATTTCGCGTTCAAGCAGTTTCACCAATTCGCCCTCTGTTCGACGCAGGTCTTTCCGCACGCGACGCAGTGCAGCTGACGCATCGTCCTTCACCGTGCCGTCGTCTGCCACCGCGCGATGAATGGCGTCTTCCTGCGCGCGGAGCTCGACGAGGTCGGCACCGACGCCCTGCAGAATGCCTTTGACGACGGCGGGACGACGCGGATCGCGCAACGCTTCACGCTGGCGACGCGAGGAACGCAGCAGTATGGCGCACTGAATGAGTTCCAGCGCGCTCCAGGTCAGCCCGTCAATGCGCAGGCGGTTCAGTGATTGCTCAAGATCTGGAATGGCTTCACTGGGCCACTGCAAATCGGACTGCAGCATGCTGCGCATGGCGTTCACACGCTGATGCTCCGCGGCAATTGCGTCGCGATCGGTTGACGGCGCGCGCGCGCGCACCGCGGCCGCACCGGGCGCCGAGTGCGCCTTGCCGGCGACGTGCGCCAACAGGCGCGGAAATTCGAGAATCCCTAAAGCGTGCGCGTTCATACGACCAACTCACTTGCCTCCGGCAAGGACCTCGCGGGCCAGCGCGTTGATCGTGCTGCCATCAGCACGACCTTTGAACTGCGGCATCACTTTCGCCATGACCGCGCCTACGTTTGCCGCGCCCCCTGCCACGGCGGCCACTATTGCCGCGCGCAGTTCCTCGCTATTCACCTGTGGCGGCAAATACCCTTCCAGCGCTGTGGCTTCTGCCTGTTCCTTTACGGAGAGATCGGTTCGGCCCGCTTTTTCGTACACCGTGGCCGATTCCTTGCGCCGCTTAATGGCCTTCCGCACGACTTCCAGCGTGTCGTCGTCGGTCACGTCCCGACGCAATTCGATTTCGCGGTTCTTCACTTCCGAGATGAGCATGCCCAGCAGCAGCACCAGATCTTTGTTCTGTGCTTTGCGCGCGTTGGCCTGGTCGGATTGCAGCCGCGCCAGCATTGAAGCGCCAGCGGGCGGTCGGGAATCACTCACGTTGGGAAGGGAAAAGGTGTGCGGAAAGATAACGCCGCTCGCAGGCTTCAGCCCGGGGGCCACCCCATGGCGCGGCCGCCCAGTACATGGGCGTGCAAGTGCTGCACCGTCTGGCCACCGTTGTCGCCCGTGTTGAGCACGACGCGATAGCCTCCTTCGTCCAATCCTGCCTCACGTGCCAGGCGTGCCGCCAACAGCAGGACGTCTCCCAGCAGCGCCGATTCGGAGACGTGGGCGAGTGATTGCACGTGGGCCCTGGGTAACACCAGCGCGTGGAATGGCGCCTGTGGACTGATGTCTCGAATGGCAATCGCGAACTCGGATTCCGCCAAACGGGGTGACGGAATTTCACCGGCGACAATGCGGCAAAACAAGCAGGTTGGCGTCATGTTGGTTCCGGATGGGAAGTGTTGGACGTATGCAGAACCGTTCGGACCATGGAGAGTGCGGCGACGGCCGCCGTTTCAAACCGAAGAGTATTCGGGCCGATGGAGCCCTTTCGAAATCCGGCGGCGACCAGCGCGGCCAGCTCATCATCTTCGATGCCCCCTTCGGGTCCAATCGCAATGATGACTGGCGCCGCCATGCGGATTGTTCCGTCCCCCACCAGCGAGTCCCCATCCGGATCGAGCACGATTCGATCACCCGGTGGGGCCGCAAGCAACGCGCGTTCGAGATTGGCTTCGGGAAACATCTGCGGCAACCAGGCCCCCTGCGACTGCGCCAGCGCGCTGGCCATGCGAGCGCGAACCTTGGCCTGAAACGCCGGACCTTCACCCCGCGGTGCGACGCTGCGTGAGCGACGCCACAACACCGGGCGCCAACTGGTGCAGGTCAATTCACCGGCTTTCTCCGCCAACCACAACAAACGCTCGCGATCAGCCACCGGCACCAGCAGGTGCACCTCGGGAAGAGGGGCACGTGTTTCAACATGCTCGACGTGCACATGCGCCTGCCCTTTGGCGAGCCGTACCAGCGTGCCACGACCCATTAATCCTGCACCATCACGCAAGCCCACAACGGCACCTACCGCCAACCGCAACACACGCAGATGGCGCACGTCATCGTTGCCCAACGCAAAGACCGCGCCTTCGGCAAATGGTTCGTTGGTGACAAACGTCGGCAGTCCTTCCGCGCTACGGGCCATCACCTACGCACGACGCACAATGGCCGACCACCAGATATCCTCGGCATCCTCGTCCACAATGTGCCACTCGTGATCGTGGAGCGCGGTCACGATAGTGTCGCGTTCGTCACGCAGAATACCGCTCAGAATGGCCGCCCCATCCTCGGCGAGGCACAGCCCGATGATCGGCAACAGTTCGATCAACACCGACGAAATGATGTTCGCGAGCACCACGCGAACGGGCGCGACGAGTGGCAGCAAAGCGCTGGCATCGCCTTCGAACACATGTACAACATCGGCCACACCGTTTCGCATCACATTTTCTTCTGCGTTCGCGATAGAGTCGTGATCGAGTTCGATGGCGTACACTCGGGCCGCGCCCAACTTTGCCGCCGCAATGGCAAGAATGGCACTTCCCGCTCCCAGGTCTGCAACAACATCGCCCGCGCGCAGCACTTGCGGGAGCAAACGAATCACCCCGCGCGTTGTGGCATGATCGCCGGTTCCAAACGCCATGCCCGGATCGATGACAATGCAGCGCGCCGCATCGTACTGGTGCGCCAGCCATGGCGGTGACACCGTCAGCGGTCCCAACGGGTGCGCCACAATACGCGCCTTCCACTCCACGCTCCAGTCAATTTCAGGAACGGGGGTGGTTTCAATGGTCACATCGCTATCGGCTTCGGTGAGCGCGCGATGCACCGCTTCCAGATTGAAGCCGGGTGGAAAGTGTGTCACCAAACTGGCACCGTCTTCATGCACGCCTTGCGCACCGGACGCAAACAGCGCGCTCAGACATGCCGAACGCGCTGCAGCTGCATCAGAAGCCCCACGGCCCGGGCGGACGCGAACACTCGTCCACCCGGTGGATTCCCCGTGCCGTTGCTCAGGCACCCAACGCTTCCTTCATTTTCGACCAGATGCTCTTCTCACGCTGCTTGGGTGCGGCCGGCTGCAACTTGGACATCACCTTGACCGCGTGTTCCTCTTCGGCGCTCATGGTTTGCGGTGTCCACAACTGCACGCGGACGTGCAGATCGCCTACACCACTGGCATTCACGCGAGGCAACCCGCGGCCGCGCAGGTGAAAGACCGTGCCGCTCTGTGTGCCAGGCGGTACGCGCAGTGCAATTTCCGATGCCACGCCTGCCACCTTGATGTCCGCACCAAACACGAGCTGCGGATAGGTCACGAGGGCTTCGCAGAACAGGTCTTCGCCGTCACGCTCAAAGCGTTCGTCGTCTTCCACCTCGAAAATCACCAGCACGTCGCCACGCGGGCCACCCCGCGGCCCCGCGTTGCCCGCACCGCGCAGCGTCATGTACTGCCCCGTCGCGACACCGGCCGGCACGTTGATCTTGAGCGACCGCTCACTCCGCATGCGCCCTTCGCCACGACATTTTTTGCAAGGCGCTGCAACGACCATGCCTTCGCCGGCGCACGTCGGGCATGGTGCCACGCTGACGAACTGGCCAAAGAACGAGCGTTGCGCACGACGCACTTCACCGCTACCCGCACACGTGGTGCACTGCGTGGGTTTGGTGCCCGGCTCGGCCCCGGTGCCTTCACACTTGTCGCACGCGTCCAGCAACTTGGCCGCGACCGTGCGCTCAATGCCGGACGCCACTTCAGCCAACGTCATGGGCAGTGTGATTTTTACATCTGCTCCGGCGCGTGACGCGGCACCGCGACGTCCGCCCCCCTGGCCAAACAAATCGCCCAGTCCACCGCCACCGAAGTCGCGCATGAAAATGTTGAGCGCATCGGCCAGATCGACATGTTCGTATTGCTGCTGACCGGCACCGCGCAGCCCAGCCTCACCATACCGGTCGTACGCGGCGCGCTTTTGCGGATCGCGCAACGCGTCGTACGCTTCGGTGATGGTTTTGAACTTCTCTTCGGCGTCCTTCGATCCGCCATTTTTGTCGGGATGCCACTGCATCGCAAGGCGGCGGTACGACTGCTTGATGTCGTCGTCTTTTGCATCGCGCGGTACGTTAAGTACCGCGTAAAAATCGGCCATAAATAAATCCAGGGAAGCGAGCGGTTTGCGTGACCCCGCCCGGGGACTCGACAGATCTGAAATTTACCCGTTTTGTGCGCCCGATGGCAGCGGCACCAATTCGCCAAATGCGCTAACAGAGCATGTCCGAAACGAGCTGGGATGTGTGCCCCACCAAAGCGATCACCTTGTCGTACGGCATGCGCGTCGGGCCGATGACACCAATCACCCCGCTTAACGCCCCCGCCGAGTACTCGGCCGTGACCACGGTGAATCCTTCGAGCTTTGGATCGCCGTGCTCATTGCCAATGGTAATGGAGAGTCCGGGAGTTCCGGCTCTCGACTGGAGCAGCGTTGTGAGATGCTGACGAGTCTCGGTCAGTTCGATGATCTGCCGTAACCGGTCGCCGGTTGCAAACTCCGGCTGGTCCGCCAGCAGCGACGCTTGCCCGAGCATCACCGTCTCGGCACTGTCCGCCGCCCGACCAAATGCCAGCTCCCCCTCCTGCACAAAGATGTTCAGGAGTTCGGTCGCGACGGGTTTGGTGGTGACGTCTCGCAAACGAGTCCCCAGCGACGTACGCACCATTTCCAGGGTGAGCCCCGCCAGCCGTTCGTTCAGGACCATTGCCACCTCAACCAACGCCTCGTCGGCAATGGTACCAGGCACTTCCACAAAGATGGTGCGCACCGCTCCACCGGTGAGTGCCAGCACAATGAGGAGGCGCTCGGACGAGACGCGCACGATCTCCAGTCGCGAAAGGATGGCGCGGTCAAGACGAGGACCAAGCGCCACACCCAACTCCTGGGTGAGCACGCCCAGCGACTGGGCCGCGCGCATGAGAATGGCCTCGATGGCCGATCCGCCGGCCGAGATTTCCTCTGCGAGCTTCTTGCGGTCAGCGCGCGTGACGGCGTCCACGCGAATAAGCGAATCGACGTACACCCGATACGCCTTATCCGTGGGCACCCGGCCGGCCGACGTATGCGGATGGTACAGATACCCCTTGGCCTCGAGGTCGCTCATGGTGTTCCGGATTGTAGCGGGAGACACGCCTAACCCGAATTGCCGGGACAACGTTCGCGAGCCCGCCGGTTCGGCGGTCTGCACATAGCTGCGGATAACGGCCTCCAGCACGCGCCGCTCCCGTTCGGACAAGTCTGCTGCATGCGCCATAAGTGTAACGCTATCAATGACTTCGGAGTGCTGTCAAGGCGCTGGCCAACGCATCCAGTCGCAACCAGCCCAGCGGGGTGCAGCGCACCCGACGCGGTTCAGCGTCATTCACACGTTCCAGCCACCCTGCAGAAAGCCACTGGTCGACCAGCGGAAGGTCGCTTGCGCCCACCAGCAGGCCATCTCGCGTACGTAGCCCCAAGTACACCCGTTCCGTCAGTCGGTTGCCAGCCGACAGCGTTTCGCTGCCGCTCATCGGGTCTATCCCCGCCATCGCGGACGCCTGCCACCGGGGGTAGGCCGCGGCGTTCCACCGTCGCACGTCGCCGGAATAGCCGTGCGCCGCCGGCCCAATCCCCAGGTACGGGGAGCCGCTCCAATACGCGCTGTTGTGCACCGCATGTTTTCCGGGCCTGGCAAAGTTGGACACTTCGTAGTGTTCGTATCCGGCGGCCGTCAGTTGCTCATTCGCCATCAGAAACTGTTCTTCGTACTGCTCTTCGGGCGCAATGGTTACGTCACCGCGTGCCTCCCATTTCCCCAGCGCGGTGCGTGGTTCGACGGTCAGGCCGTACAGCGAGATATGGTCGGGCATGAGCGACAACGCGAGGTCGAGATCGCGATTCCAATCGCGAGTGAGCGACGACGGCAATGCAAAAATGAGATCGATGGAAAACGCGGAAATACCGCCGTCGCGCGCAACCTGTGCCGCTCGTTGTGCCGCCCCCGCGTTGTGCACGCGATGCATCCAGCGTAACACACCATCGTCAAAACTTTGTACGCCAATGGACAGGCGATTGATGCCAGCCTGTTGCCACGCCGCCACCGACTGCGCGGTGATGTCTTCGGGATTGGCTTCCAGCGTGACTTCGGCATTGGGGGCAAGTTGCGCCACGCTGCGCACCCAATCCATGACATGCCGAACACCTTCGCTACCCAGAATCGAGGGCGTTCCACCGCCGAAATACAGCGTGTCAAGCGCGGTCGTCAACGTCATGTTGCGCGCCTTCCATTCTGCAGCCAGCGCGTGGGCAAACTCGCGCCACGGTACCACCTTGCGCACCGCAATCGCAAAGTCGCAATAGCTGCAGCGGCGCGCGCAAAAAGGAACGTGCACATAACAATGCCGGTACTCAACCGGTGGTCCGTTTGCCACTTCAGTGGCAGATTCCGGGATTAGTGCGTCAGCCGGGCGCACCCTGCTTACACGCGCGCGACTGCGTCAGCCGGATGCACGTGCCCCAGATGATCGACGTAAACCAAACCGGATATTTCCAGAGAGCTGACGGCAGCGGCGGTCGAACGCGAGGTGAGCCCCGCGCGTCGGGCGAGTGTCGCGACATCGGCCGAACCCGCCGAGAGTGCGTCCCACAGTTGCGCATCGTCACCTGATAACATCGGCTGTGCCAACGGCCTGGCATCCACATTCAGCAGCGCCAGTACATCCTCCGGTTCAGCAATGACGTGTGCGCCTTCTCGCAAAAGCCGGTTACTGCCAAACGCCTGCGGCGCGTCAATCATGCCTGGTACGGCCGCGACCGTGATGCCCAGCGCGTGTGCGTGATCGACGGTCCGTTGAGCGCCGCTTTTCTCCCCGGCTTCAACAACGACCACCAGTTGTGAAAGCGCGGCAATGAGCCGATTGCGGCGCGGAAACGTCCATGCGGTGGCATGTTCGCCCGGTTCCATCTCGGAAATAACCAAACCCTCTCGCGCAATTTGTTGTTGCAGCGCCCGATGGTGCCGAGGGTACGCAACGCCCAGCGGAGTACCCAGTACGGCGACCGTGCGTCCGCCAGCGTCCAGGGCGCCTTCGTGCGACGCGCCGTCAATGCCACGCGCCAATCCGCTCACCACACACACACCGGCGCGCGCGCACGTCGCCGCAATACTGCGTGCTACGCGCAATCCGTAGGTGCTGGCGTTGCGCGTGCCAACAATCGCAACCGCTGGAGCGGTGGCAATGGCCAGCGCGCCGGCAATCCAGACCGCTTTGGGCGGTTGCGCAAGATTGCCAAACGCGGCGGGATAGTCGGCGTCCCCCTGTTCAATGCGCCGACCACTGTACTCAGGGAACAAACTCGTCGTCTGGCACAGTGGCTTCGGCCGCACGAACAATCAGCAACTGCGACCACCAGGCATCGAGCAATTCCGTGAGCCCCATACGACCGGGTGCACTCACGGAGAGGGCGGCAAACGCACCCGCCGCGTTGATTTCCGGCACGTAGTACTCGCCCAGCAAGTCGAGTTTGGTGAACACGACGCAGAATGGCTTTTTCGCGAGTTCCGGCGAGTACGACGCAATTTCGTGGCGTAGTTGGTCGAACTCCTTCTGCCAGTCTTCCGCGTCAATAGGCAGGAGGAACGCGAGAATACGGGTGCGCTCAATGTGGCGCAGAAACTGCAACCCCAATCCCTTGCCTTCGTGCGCGCCCTCAATAATTCCAGGAATGTCGGCGACGACAAAACTGCGATGATCGCTCATAGGCACGACACCAAGATTTGGGGACAGCGTCGTGAACGGATAGTTGCCGATTTTCGGGCGCGCTGCGGAAATGACGGAGAGCAGCGTGCTCTTCCCCGCATTCGGTTGACCAACCAATCCCACATCGGCAATGAGCTTGAGCTCGAATTCCAGCTCGCGCACCACGCCTTCTTCGCCCGGCTGCCACTCACGTGGCGCCTGATGGGTGGACGTCACGAAGAACGCGTTCCCACGTCCGCCACGACCACCTTTGGCCACCAGGATTTCCTCACCGTGCACCATCACTTCACACACGATTTCGCCCGTGGCGCGGTCGCGGACCACCGTGCCCGTTGGCACCGGTAGATAAATGTCAGACCCCGACTTGCCCGTCTTGTCGTTGCCTTCGCCGTGATTGCCGCGCTCGGCTTTCCACAGGTCGCGGTAGGTGAAGTCGAGCAACGTGCCCAGGTTGCGATCGCCACGCACGTACACGTCGCCGCCGCGGCCACCATCGCCACCGTCGGGACCTGCCATGGGATAAAACTTCGCGCGCAGAAACGAGACGATGCCCGAACCGCCGGTACCGGCTTCTACGCGAACAACTACGCGATCAACAAACATGAGAGTAGGAACGAGAGACCTGACAACCTGCCGATGTTGGGTCTTCCGACCCACTGCGTGTGCTGCGTGTCCAGTACTACTGGTGTGCGGCTACCTGTGTTGCGCCGCTTGTCCGGCGCTGCTTCCCTGCACCTTGGCCCACAACGCGCTGTACCGCGCCACATCCTGCGGCAACAACATGTCCGTCAACGCGTTCAGCGCCGCCTGCACCTGCGCCGCACTCGCGCCGGCCTGCAACGAGCCGTGCAAATGCGAGTGCAGTTGCCGATCCTGCCGACCAATTGCGCAGGCGGCCACGATGCACAACTCGCGCCGCCACAACGCCAGCGCCGGACGACTCAACACCTTGCCGTACCCTTCGACGATCATCCACGAATCAAGCGCCGGATGCAGATGGCGAATGTTCTCGCGAAGCTGCGTGTAAAAGCGCCCGTACACAGTTGCACAGGTGTGTTCGCCCCGTTCGCGCCAGGCCGCACCGTTGACGATCTCGCCGTCATCGGACAGCGGCGCCGCGCGACCCGAAATGCGACGCCACTCCCGCGCGCCGTTCAACGAGCGGGGAAACCCGGCAAACAAATACGTTTGCAGAATGAGCTCCTCCACCCACTCTGCCGGGACGGCTTCGTGCGCCGCCTGCAACGCCGGTCGTACGTCGCTTTCCGCCCCGCCCGCGAGCTGCGCACCAAGCTGCACCAGCAGGATGGTGGCCGTATCAAGCGTCTCGTCGCCAGCGGCGACAAACGCGTGGACGAATGGCTGCGGCGACTCCGTGAATGTGGTCGTATCGCGGCCTGACGCTGTCATCGAAAGCGCACGCGTCGCAACATTTTCGCTCACGCCCTGGTCCCGCGCTCGCCCAGCGCCGCGGCAGATACGCGGATTTCCCCAACTGACTCTCCCCGCGTGTTGCGCACCGCTTTCGCGGTGAATTCGCGAAGGGCCTCGGGCATGGGGTCGGGCAACTCGCCCAACTGTGCCAGTAGCGCCAACACTGCCGGGTACTGGGCGCGCGGAGCACCATCTTCCACCTTGACCGCCAGACCAATGCCGCGATCGACCAATGCCAACGTATGTACCCCCTCTGCGCCAATCTTGCACAAAACCTTCCCACGGCAGGCCTGCATCAACGCCGTATCGAATCGCTCGGTGCCGCCTATGAGAAACGGATTCCCCGTCATCGCATGCACGATGCGGGCCGCCGCCCCGTGTCCGCGCGCAGCGGCGTGCACCAGGCGCGCGTACGACAGTGCCATGTTCGCGAGGGGCAGCGCAAAAACCGGCACGCCACACCCGTCAACGGCCACGCCAATATTGGCAACATCAACGCCCGACCACAGCGAAACGGCCTGCAGCGCATTCTGCTGCACTTCGTGCTCAATTTTCTCGTACCCCGCAGTCGACTCACCGCGCAGCGTCGCCTGCGCCAGCATGGCCGAATGTTTGCCCGAGCAATTGTTGTGCAATCGCGTCACCCGTTGCCCCGACTCACGCAGCAATCGGGCTCCGCGCGTCGCCAGCGGTTCGTGGGGCCCGCACGCCAGATCCCCCTCCTCAAGGCCAATGCTGGCCAACATCTGCTCGGCAATGGCCACATGTTCGGGTTCGCCGCCGTGAGACGCGCAGGCCAGCGCCAGGTGGTCTGGATTCCATTGCAGCTTTTCCAACCCACCCGACTGCACCAACGGCATGACCTGAAACGGCTTCGCGCACGAACGCCACCAGGTAAAGGCACCGGGATTGCCCGCGCTCATGAGCAAATCGCCCTCCGCCGAGACCACGGCCGCATGCACGGAATGGCGCGACTCCACCACGTCACCGCGAGTGAGGACGACATCCAGCGCCAACGTTTGCCGAGCGGGACGGCTTGCTGGAGCGTGTGGACGAGACTGCGCTTCGGTCAGAAACGAAATGGTAGGCACCCTTGAAGATAAACCACCTCGGCCATTCTGGGCGCGAAGCGACGCCGATCCAACCAGTCGGCGTGCAACGCGACTGAGCTACAACCCACTCTCAAATGCCGCTTTGCCCGCGGCGGAAACCAGCCCATAACGAGAGGCTACTCCATTGGTATCGGCGCCGGCTTCCGCTTGGCAGCGGTCAAGTACACCCCGGCCAACACCACAGCGCCTCCTGCAAACACGCCAACGCCTGGAACCTCGCCGATGCCCGGAATAAGCGCGGCCAGCAGCGTCGCACCAATGGGTTCGCCTAACACCGTCAAATTGACGATATACGCTGGCAAATAGCCCAGTGCCCAATTCATGCCCGTGTGTCCAAGCAGCGACGGCCCAAGTGCCAACCCCACAAAAATGGCAACTTCCCGAGGGGGCTGAGGCCAAAGCGCCGCACCCGTCGCCAGCGCCAGCAGCACGAGTGTCACGAGGCACGCGCTGTAGACGAGTCCGACATACGGCCACAAATCGAGCACCTGCCGCACCCGACGACCAATCAAGTAGTAACCCGCCGCGGTCAACGCGCCGAGCACGGCCAGAAAGTCGCCCAACAGGGCTTGGCTCGCCGAATTGCCGTTCGACGCCGTGAGCGCCGCACCGATGTTCCGGATGCCGCCAGGCATGTCGGCCAGCCCCACGATCAAGGCTCCCAGTACGGCCAACGCAATCCCAAGCCATTGGCGGCCGTTGGGACGCTCGCCCAGCCACTTTGCCGAAACGACCGCGATGATGACGGGTTGCAGATTGACCAGCGTCACCGACGCCGCGACGCTTGTATATCGGAGCGACGTGTTCCAGCTCCAGAAGTGCAGCGCCAGCATAAATCCGCCAACCGCGGCCCACGCGAAGTCGGCGCGGCCAAGCCGGGCCCATTTACGCCAGCCACCAGTGGCGATGAGCGCAATGGCCACGATGACCAGCGTGAACACCATGCGCCACGCGGCAATAACCAGCGGGGCCGAGGCGGAAAGCCGAATGAGCGGCGCCGCGACTGAAAACCCCACGACCGAAAGCGCCAGGACCAGCAGTGGCGAAGTGGCCGGTTTTTGCGCGGGCGTGATGGGCGTTGTCACGCGAACAAACTAACGGCGGTCGCGCGTCGCGGAGGCGCATCAGAGAGGCGCATGGCGGCGGCGCATCAGAAAGGCGCATGGCGGAGACGCATCAGAGAGGCGCATGGCGGCGGCGCATCGTAACGGCGCATCGCGGTCGATCACTGACGCTCGCGCGCACTGGCCAACGTGTGGAGGGGGCCGTGTCGCGGGGTGCGTATCAGGGAGTGCACACGTAACTTCCTCGCCCATGACATCCAGCATCGGCACTTCCGGAACGCCAACCATCACTCGCAGCCGTCTGGTCAGCCTGCTCGACGCTGCGCGACAACAACACGTGCTCATTGTGGGCGACGCCATGTTGGACGTGTACTTGCGTGGCAGCGTCGATCGAATCTCGCCGGAAGCCCCGGTGCCCGTGGTTCGGGTGGAAGAACGTCGCCTTGCGCTTGGTGGCGCGGCGAATGTCGCGCAAAACGTGGCAGCGTTGGGAGCGCAATGTGACCTCGTCGCCGTCATTGGCAACGACGCCGGCGGAGCCTCGCTGCGCTCGCACCTGCACCAGGCAGCCATTCGCGAACGATCGCTGGTGACGAGTAATCGACCCACCACGACCAAAACACGGGTCATGGCGCGTTCGCAACAGCTCGTGCGATTTGATGAGGAAGTCGACAGCGATTTGAACGCCGACGAAATTGAAATGGTGCTGGCCGCGATTTCGCGCGCCATGCCTGACGCAACCGCCGTAGTCTTTGAAGACTACAACAAAGGCGTGTTGATGCCAGCCGTGATTGAGGGCACCATCCAGCAGGCCAAGGCGCGCAATCTACCTATCGTGGTCGATCCAAAATTCCGCAACTTTTTTGGATTTCGTGGCGCCACCGTGTTCAAGCCAAACCGTCGCGAACTGGAGAGTGCGTTGGGGGCCACGGTCGACCTCGAACATCCAGAAGCGCTGCCACAGACATTCGAGCGGTTGGGTGTTGACCATCTGCTCATGACGCTGGGCGAGCGCGGCATGGCGTTGGTCGCCGCCGACGGCATTGTGCATCGTGTACCGACCACGGCGCGCGAAGTGTACGACGTGGTGGGTGCGGGCGACACGGTCACCGCGTATGTCGCCACCATGCTGGCAGCGGGCGCCAGCGCGCTGGAAGCCGCGATTGTCGCCAACTTTGCGGCCGGTGTGGAGGTGGGCAAGCTCGGTGCCGCCACCGTATCGGGTGCCGAGGTGCTGGAGGCGTTTGACGAGCACCAGACTGGCTGAACCCTGCGAACCCGATCACATTTCGCAGCAGTTGTCCTGTAGTCGGGCCGTTAGCTTAGTTGGTTAAAGCACCGGACTCATAATCCGAGGATCGTAGGTTCAAGTCCTACACGGCCCATCGTCCCGACGCACCCATCAGCACCCGTAAAAACGAACCCGCTGATTGCGAACCCCCGTGGGCACCATTACGTTTTGCTGTTCGCACAGGGGCGTGTAGCTCAGCTGGTTAGAGCGCTGCTTTCACACAGCAGAGGTCCGGGGTTCGAGTCCCTGCACGCCCATCTGCATCATCCAAAGAGACAGGCCGCCAATCATGAGATTGACGGCCTGTTCGCTTTTTTGGAATCTGGCCAGGTGTGGCCCACTATTCAGCAACGCCCCGGTCGCAGCGTTACGCCTCAGTACCTGCGGACACCGCCGAGGCCGAATCGTCCGCAGACATCGCAACCACCGGCCGCGCAACCGCCCCCCGCGGCACCACCATAATGCGCGCCCCATCGTGCCGTAGCTTGCCAATAGAACGCTCGCTGAGCCGCGCACGCACCACCATCAACTCGCCGTCGTTGCGCTGGTCCAGCACCTCGCCATCCCGATGCACCTCGGCCATCATCCGGCCGTTGGACACCGGGATGCGAATTTCGTACAACGGCCGACTGTTGCGCATAATGGTGCGAATGCGCTCCTGCAGCGCGTCGAGTCCGTTTTTTTCCAGCGCCGACACGTACACCGCACCCGGCATGATGTTGTCCACGCGAGTGTGCAGCGCTTCGCGCTGATCTTCCGGCACGGCGTCCATCTTGTTCATGACGTGCAGTTGCAATTTGTCGGACAACCCAAGGTCGGCCAACACCTCGTGCACGACATCGCGCTGCGCCTCCCACGTTGGGTGACTGGCATCAATCACGTGTAACAGCAGGTCGGCCTCGCGCGCTTCCGCCAACGTCGCGCGAAATGACGCGACTAGATGGTGAGGCAGTTTGCGAATGAAACCCACGGTATCGGTAAGCAGTCCATGATATCCTTCGCCCAAATCGATTTCGCGCGTGAGCGGATCGAGCGTGGCAAACAAACGGTCTTCCACAAACACTTCGCGATCGTTGGACAGCGATCGTAAAATGGATGACTTGCCTGCGTTGGTGTATCCCACCAGTGCAATACGAAAATGCGCGTCACGTCCACTGCGTTGCTGATCGCGCGCACGCTCCACGTCGACCAGGCGTTCCTTCAGAATACGCACGCGTGCCTGAATAAGCCGCCGGTCACTTTCCAACTGCGTTTCACCAGGGCCGCGCATGCCGATACCACCTTTCATGGAATCAAGGTGGGTCCACATGCGTTTCAGCCGCGGCAACATATACTCCAGCTGCGCGAGCTCGACCTGGACGCGCGCTTCGTTCGACCGCGCACGCGTCGCAAAAATATCGAGAATCAATTCGGCGCGGTCCATAAGCCGCGTGTTGATGATGGTCTCGACGTTCTTGCTTTGCGCCGGCGACAACTCGTCATCAAAAATGACCAGCGTCGCATTCAACTCGGCAATTCGGTCCTTGAGCTCCTCGACCTTGCCGCTCCCCAGATACGTGGCGGAGTTTGGGCGATCAAGATTTTGTGTGACGTATCCCACCACTTCCGCACCGGCCGTGTCGGCCAATCGCGCCAGCTCTTCGACGTATTCATCGGCGTGCAGCTTGGCCGAACTGCGCTTGAGCGGCGCAGAAACCAGAATGGCCCGTTCGACGGGCGGCTTCAGGGAAATCGGTTCGCCTTTAATAAAAACCACCTTCGATTTAGTGACTCGCCCCTCGTCCAACAAAACGCGACCGCAGCGACGAACGAATGGCAACGTGTGCGCTACCCTTCAGCGACCAACACCACTCATGGTGCTGTACCGTCCGGTCTGACTATAGGGGCGCGTGAAATTTCCGATTGGCGTAGACACCGTGAAGTCTCCACGCACACGATAGTTAACCTGCCCCGACCGCAGCAGCGACGACCCGGCAGCGCCAAGTCCCGCGTACGTGAATCGTATGGGCAGGCGCACTTCAGACGAGTCGCCCGATTGCACGACAAAGCGATCACCCAATTCTCCCTCCCCCAGCGGAATGGAATCGATATCGACTTTGTACGTCATCTTGAGCGCGTCGAGGTTAAACCGGTTCGGGTTGTACACGCTGAGACGCACATCCACCGAGCCGCCTTGCAGGCCCAAGCCGGTAATTTGCACATCCTTCAGGCGCACCGTAGGTTCAGCGAAGGTGGCGCGACCCAGCGCGGCGCAACCGGCAATCGCTACCATGGTGACGGCGGCCAGCGCCCAGCGCCAGCGCCTTGCGCGTGATACCCGTGCTGTATTGTTCATGGACCGGCGTCTCCTGATGGATTGGTAGGTGTAGTTGATGTCGCGTCTTGCCGTTTACTGGCCCACCAGGCGAGCCGCTTGGAAACCTCGCGCTCAAAGCCAAACGGGCCGGGCTCGTAAAACATTGCGCCTTCGAGGCTTTCCGGAAGATACGTCTGCGGAATAAAAGCGTCGGGCACGGCATGCGCGTACTGGTACCCTGCCCCATACCCGAGTTCCTTCATCAGCCCTGTCGGCGCATTGCGCAAATGCAGCGGAACCTTGGCTGCCGGGGAGTTTCTTGCGGCTTCCAGGGCCGCGCCCCAGGCCTCATACACCTTGTTCGATTTCGGGGCGACCGCGAGATACACCGCCGCTTCTGCCAGCGCCAGCTCGCCCTCGGGCGAGCCTAGTCGTTCGTAGGTTTCCGCCGCTGCAATGGTGAAGGCCAACGCTGGAGGGTCGGCCAACCCAATGTCCTCGGCCGCCATGCGCACCAGGCGACGTGCGAGATAGCGCGGGTCCTCCCCGCCTTCAATCATGCGCGCCAGCCAGTACAGCGCCCCCTGCGGATCGCTGCCGCGCACCGATTTGTGCAACGCAGAAATGAGATTGTGGTGCTCCTCGCCACTCTTGTCGTACTGCGGAATGCGCCGCTGCACCGCCGCTTCGACCTGTGCGCGCTCAATCACCCCGCCGTCGTCAACCAGATTGGCCGCCGCTTCCAGCGCCCCCAGCAAGCGTCGCGCATCACCATCAGCCTGCTCGGCCATCAGAATACGCGCGTCGCCGGTAATCGAGAGGTTGCGACTGCCAAGGCCGCGCACGGCATCACTCAACGCACGGTCGGCCAACCCCGCCAAATCGGGAACGCTAATGGGTTCCAGCACCAGCACACGCGTGCGCGAGAGCAAGGCGCCGGTTAACGCAAACGATGGGTTTTCGGTGGTCGCACCAACCAACACAACCGTTCCCGCTTCGACATGCGGCAAAAACGCATCCTGCTGGCCGCGATTGAACCGATGAATCTCGTCGACAAACAGAATGGTTCCCCGTCCCCCATCGCGTCGGTCTTCTGCTTCGGCCACCACTTCGCGAACACGCGCCACGCCATCGCTGACAGCCGAGAAGGATACAAATGCCGCATCGGCGCTTTGGGCAAACAGTCGAGCGAGTGTGGTTTTGCCTACACCGGGCGGTCCCCACAAAATCAGGGAGTCGACAACGCCACGCGCCAACTGTTGCCTGAGCGGCATGCCCGGCGCGAGCAGATGGTGTTGCCCAATGTACTCGTCCAGCGACTGCGGGCGCATACGCGCGGCCAATGGCTCGGGCACCCGCGATGAAAAGAGCGAAGGCGAACGCGACGGTTTCAACTTGCGAACTCGACGACGGTCAAGCCCAGCCGGTTGATGGAAAGCGCCAGACTGTCTCGCAGTTCAGGAGCGTTCCGCAAATCCGTACGCGTCGGGCACCACACAACCTTTGGCGGTTGCTTGCGACGTTCCAGTCCAATCTTCAACAGCCGATCGCGCCATACATCGTGGCGAGAATACACCACCACCTGAAGCTCCGGCGTGAGCGTCAACTGGTCGGTGTCGGTGAACACCGCAATCTCGACACCGCCGTAACCGGCGAGCAACAGTTTGAGCCTGGCCAGTACATCGCGAATGTCCGCCTGCGCGCAGTCGCCCGAGTGCCAGGATTGCTGGTCACGCCACGACGTCACCGAAACCTGGACGCGCTCGGGGAAATAGGCCGACAACACGTGCATCAGGTCGACCGCGCGTTCACTGGTGACCCCAATGTGAAACGTGTAGACCCCGTTGTGTTCACTGCTGGTAAACCAGTCGGCGGCGCTGCGAAAGCGCTGCGAGATGTTGGTGGATTCCTGACTGCTGGCTGGTGTCACGACCGAAGGCTCCCGTTATCCCTGCAAGCTCGTACCCGGCGCACGCGGCTACCGATCCGTGCGGTCGGCATACATTTGCAGGGCCAGCCTGAGTAACGTCTCGCGGGTATTCGCCGCCGGGTCGTGAACCACCCGTGCCAGCAGACCGGCAAGGATTTTTCCGACCTGCGGCCCGAACGGAATTCCCGCGACACGCAAGTCGTCGCCGTCCACCACGAGATCGGCAATTTCAATGGCGTCGTTCCACGCAATATGCAGCAGCCGGCGATACACCGCACGAACGGCGGCGGCCGTTGGCACCGCGACAAAATTCGCTCCATCGGCGCCCGCACTCGCGGCATGGTCTTCAACGTGTTGTAACGGCGCCGCGCGTGCGCCCGACCAGCGCGCCCACGCCACCCGCATGAATTCGCGCACGCGCACGCGGCCAATTGCAGCCGCCCACTTCCGCAGCACCGCCTCCGATACCAAGTCGGTAGCGGTGAGCGCTTGCTGCATCTCCGCGCCCAGTGTCTGCCATCGTTCAACAAGCGCACCGACAAACGCCGACTCCGCTTTTGATGCGCGCAGAGTTTTCATGGCGGCGACACTGTCGCGCGCCTCAAGGTCGGAGAACAGCGCGGCCAGCCGAAGTTGCCGCCGGTACAGTCGCCGACTTGCTGTCATGGCGGCCAATGGATGCGGCAACACGTCGACCGCCAGCAGCACGCCCTGCCTGATGTGTGCCAACGCCGGAATGAGCGTCCGAAACGCTCCGCACTGCTGCCAGCGTAGAAATGCACCGGACGGCGTCGCAGCCTGTTCCAGCGTTTTGTCCAGTTCCTGCTTCACGCGTTCGGGGGACAACCGGCCCAAATACGGTCCGCTGTCCACCATGGCCTGCCACGTGATGGGTTCGATCTCAAAACCAAAACGCGCAGCAAAACGAATGCCGCGTAACACGCGCAGGCGATCCTCAACAAAACGCTCAATGGGCACCCCCACCGCGCGCACCACGTGCGCCGCAAGATCGTCCCGCCCATAAAATGGATCGTACAACTTTTGCCCCACCGGGTCGAACGCAATGGCATTAATCGTGAAGTCGCGCCGGTTGAGATCTTCCACAAACGAGGCGCCAAACTCCACAACCGCGTGTCGTCCATCGTGCTGCACATCACGCCGAAAGGTTGTCACCTCATGCATGACATTGAAACGATCGACCACACCAACGGTGCCGAATGCTATACCAAGCGGCACAACCGGCGAAAACATGCGACGCACCAATTGTGGCTCGGCGGCCGTGGCAATATCCCAGTCCTGATTACGAATACCGAGCAGTGCGTCGCGCACCGCGCCGCCCACACACCACGTTTCATACCCCGCGTTCTGCAATTTGCGCACAATGTCCACCACCACCGCCGGTGGTTGCAGCGCGTCAGGCCGCGAGGTATCCGGGGTCACCCGCAGAGAACGCTCCCGCCGTTGACATTCAACACTTCACCGGTAACGTGACGGGCCAACGAACTTGCCAGGAACAGAATAGGCCCCGCAATGTCGTCGGCCGATGCGATGCGCCGCAGCGGAATGGCCGACTCAATGCGAGTACGTCCACCACCACTCATTGGCAGCGCGACCGCTTCCGTATCGACCCACCCGGGCGCCACACAATTCACAGTGATGTCACGCGCGCCCAGTTCAACGGCCATCGACTTCACGAACGAAATCATTGCTCCCTTGCTGGCTGCGTAGTCCGCGTGTCCTGCCTCGCCGCGCTGGCCCGCGGTACTCGCGACAAAAATCAAACGGCCGCCGGAAGGCAACACGCGCGCCGCCGCACGCGCCGCGTAGAACATGCCGTCCAGATTCGTCGCCATGGTTGACCGCCAGCGATCGTCCGCCAAACCCTCCACCGGTTCCGGGTTGGGCGGCCAATACCCGGAATTGCCGACAAAAATATCTACCGACGGAAACACGCAGAGCGCGGCACTGACAAATTCATCGTTGGCTTCGCGCGTTGACAAATCGCCTTGAAACGAAAACACGCCTCGGCCCATCGCGGCAATATCGTACTTGAGCGCGTCTGCTTCGGCCTGCCGGCTGCGATACGCAAAACCAACATTGGCACCCGCGCGCGCAAACAGCCGAACGCACGCCGCTCCGATTCCGCGCGAGCCGCCCGTGACCAACACCGTTTTGCCTTCAAGATTGATCATGCGTCGCTCAGCGGGCCATCAGCAGTGATTGCTCGACCGCATCGCAGATGAGATGCTGGATGCACAGGTGAATTTCCTGCGCGCGATCGGTGCGGTCTGTCGGAACAATGATGCAGTGATCCACCAGTGCCGCGAGCGCGCCTCCATCCTTGGCCGTCAGCGCCAGCGTGGCCACGCTGTGCTCCCGCGCCGCCTCGGCCGCACGCAACACGTTTGGCGAATTGCCGCTGGTGCTGTGAATCATCAACAAGTCGCCTGGGCGACCCAGCGCTTCAATCTGACGCGAAAAGATGTGTTCAAATCCGAAGTCGTTTCCGGCCGCGGTGAGCAGCGAAGTGTCGGTCGTCAGGGCGATGGCGGGATACGCCTTTCGGTTTCGCATGTAGCGCACGACGTATTCCGTCGCCATATGCTGGGCATCGGCCGCACTGCCGCCGTTGCCGCAAAAAAACAGCGTGCTTCCGCGCTTGACCGTCGCATGCACCATGGCCGCTGCTTTCTCAATGTTCGGCCCCAATCGCTCGGCCGTAAGGCGCGCAAGGTCGGCAAGTGCGAGCAGGGCCTGCGTAAGCGGGGCGTTGGGTTCGGGCGTTGGGGCAGTCATGGCAGTGTGTTCGTGTGGAGTGCGAACTTACTTGCGAAAAATGGATCGGATCTTGTTGATGGGACCCATCACGGACCGCAGGATCGGCACCGGCAGCGGATCTTCATCGTCCAATATCCGCTGGGCATTGGTGTGCGTCAGCAAATCAATCTGCTCGTCGCTTGCTCCGTGCTGCAGGAGCCACTCCGGCGCGACGGCCAGCGTACGCTGATCGCCGTGATTGTCCGACGCCAGAATGTCGACTAGCCCGAACGCCAGCAGTTCGCGCGCCAGCTCGGCCGGCGCCCCGCGTCCCAGCAACATTGACACGTCGGTTTGAATGACGACGCCCAGCGCGCGCCATTCTCTGACTTGCTCGACCGTACAACCAAAATAGCGCTCGGGGTGTGCCAGAATGGGCGTGCGCCCGCTGCGCGCAATGCGACGCAATTCTGCCGATCCCTGTCTTGGCACCCCACCCCGCGCAAATTCCACTAACAGGGCGCGCGAATTTCCCAGCGTGAGATTGAAGGACGTGAGGTCTACCCCGGGCGCATCCAGCATAATTTCCCACCCCAGTAACAGGCCGGGCTTCGCTGGCGCCACCTTCTGCAGTTCATCAAGTATGGCCCGGTACTGCACGTGCGGCGCCATGTGCGCCTGCGAAGCATTGAGGTGCGGCGTCAGCACCAGTGTTTCAACTCCCTGCGATTGGAACAATTCCAGCACCGGCACCGACACATCGCTGCTCGGCGACCCGTCGTCGACACCGGGCAAGAGATGTGAATGAATGTCGATCATGCGCAGAGACCGGACGCCTTCACGCCTCACCCAGCGCCGCAATGCGCTGCATGGCGTTCGCGGCCCGCACATCGAGCCGGCCCGCATCGGTCGCCGCTGCTTCGAACGCATACGTGACCAGCGCGTCGACGGACAACAGCGTCAAGGCAGTGGCGCGCTCGGTCGAACCGGACGACATGAGCTCCTTGAACAAATGCTCACCGGTTTCGAGACACGCCTCCGTCACCTCTGCCACGGGGCGCGATAGGTGGTGTTCCAGCAGCCGTTCGAGCTCCGCCGCCAACGCGGGTGGCGGCGCCGGCGCGATTTGCGTTAACCACTCACCCACAGTTTGCGGGGGACTCGGTGTCGACGCTGCTGAATTGAGTTCGCTCATTTTCGTCCTTTCGCGTTACCGTCGGCGCACTAGCTGCCAACCTTCGCCACGACCGGCGAGGCCGCTTGCAAGGCAACGTCCAGTTGTGATGCTTCTACACCCGCCTGCGCCATATGCGGTTTGCCGCCACCTCGCCCGCCTACAGTGGCCGCGATGTCGCGCACCAGTGCGTCGGCGCGATAGCCCCGATCGCGTACATCATCGGTGACGACGACCAACAACGCCCCTTTACCATCCGGAAGCGCCGCACCAAGCACGGCGATGCCGCTGCCAAGTCCGTCGCGAACCGCGTCGCCCAGCGACTGCAGCGTCTTGACATCTGGCACATCAACGCGAGTTGCCACCAGCCGCACGCCACCAACATCCGTCGCCTGTGCGACAATCTGCGCCGCCATTCCTCCGCCTGTCACGCCGCCGCGCATGGCTTCGTCCAGCCGCTTCTCGAGCTGCGACTTCTCGGCCAGCAAGGCATCCACTTTTGTTTGCAGCTGCTCAAGACCAGCGGTCGCGCCACCCAGATTCACTTTGAGGCGAGTTGCCACACTGGCCAGTGCACGATCACGCTCCGCCATCAAGGCAAACGCATGCGGGCCGGCCAGCGCTTCGACACGTCGCACTCCGGCCGCAACGCCACTCTCGTGTACCAACCGCACCAGCCCAATCTCTGAGGTGTTGCGCACGTGGGTACCGCCACACAACTCGACGGACAGCCCGTCGATATTTACCACGCGCACCACGTCTCCGTACTTCTCGCCAAACAGCGCCATCGCGCCTGACGCCACGGCATCCGCATAAACTTGTTCGCGCGTGATTACCGGGACCGCCCGCCAAACGCCGACGTTCACCCGGCGCTCAATCTCCGCCATTTGCGCGTGCGTCAAGGGACCGTGATGCGTGAAGTCGAACCGCAACCGGTCGGACGCTACCAGCGATCCCGCCTGATGTACGTGTTCCCCCAACACTTCGCGCAATGCGGCGTGCAGCAAATGCGTGGCCGTGTGATGCCGCTCGGTATCGCGGCGTGCGGCATGCGAAACCTTGGCAATGGCGCGACTGAACGTGATTTCACCCCTCGGTTTGCCGATGGCCGCAATGCGACCTTCCATCTTGCGCACTTCGGTAACGGTCACCGACCAGTCGTCGCCAGTGATCGTGCCATGATCAGAAACCTGTCCGCCCGACTCCGCATAAAACGGACTCTCGCGCAGCATCACCGCCACCCGACCTTCAGGGAGCGTGCGGACGGCCGTGACAACGGTGTCGACTTCGAGCTGGTCGTACCCGACAAACGTGCCGTGTTTGTCGTCTACGGTAAATTCCTGTGCGCGACGCCACAGCGCGGGATCGGCAAAGTCATCGGCCAGCACCGTGTGCTGCCGCGATTTGCGTTCGTCGCGTGATTGGGTGCGTTGCGCCGAGAGCGCCTCCTCAAACCCGGCAATGTCCACCAGATAGCCGCGTTCGCGCGCCATCAGTTCGGTCAGGTCGATGGGAAATCCAAACGTGTCATACAAGCGGAACGCGTCTTCGCCGGCCAGCATTCCACGTACCGCCGTTGAACCCTGCGTCGATGACGCCGGTGCCAGTTCTTCAAAGCGCGACATGCCCGCGTCGATGGTCGCAAGGAAACGCTCCTCTTCCACCCGCGTCGTGTCGACAATGTGCTTACGCCGCTGCTGCAATTCCGGATAGACGTCGCGCATCTGGTCAATGAGCACCGCGACCACTTTATCGAGCGTGGGTTCGCGACGACCCAGCAACCACGCGTGACGCACGGCGCGGCGCAGAATGCGGCGCAGCACGTACCCACGACCGTCGTTGGACGGAAACACGCCGTCGGCCAAAAGAAACGCCACCGCGCGAGCATGATCGGCAATCACGCGAAACGAGGCCGGGTCGATAACCTTGCCGTCCTTATCGTGCGCCGTACCCAGCCCCATGCCCGGACGATACGGATACGGGATGCCTACAATTTCCTCGACCTTCGCAATGAGCGGCGCAAACCCGTCGGTGTGAAAATTGTTGGTGACGCCCTGCATGACGGCCGCAATACGCTCCAGTCCCGCGCCCGTGTCGACGGACGGTTTGGGCAACGGTACCAGCGTGCCATCCGTCTGCCGATCAAACTGCATGAACACGAGGTTCCAGATTTCCAGGAAACGCCCGGCTTCTGCTCCTTCGACAAACGCATCCAGCGAATAATCCGTTACATCGGTGTTCGTCCATTCGCCTTTGGCGTCGTTTGGAAACGCCCAGTCTTTCGCCATGTGCGCCAGATCGACATAGATCTCGGTACACGGACCGCATGGACCCGTGTCGGCCATTTGCCAGAAGTTGTCCTTGTGGCCGAGGCCGTAAATGCGGCTGTCGGGCACATTGGCGACATCCTTCCACAATTGGCGGGCCTCCCCATCCTCCCGGAACACTGTCACGCGCAGGTGCTCGCGGGGAATTTTGAGATCTTCCGTGATGAACTCCCACGCAAACCGAATGGCATCGCGCTTGAAGTAGTCACCAAAAGAGAAGTTGCCGAGCATTTCGAAGAAGGTATGGTGGCGCGCGGTGTGACCGACCTGTTCGAGATCGTTGTGTTTGCCGCCGGCGCGCACGCACTTCTGCGACGTGGTGGCGCGCCGATTACCGTCGGGCGCGTCCTCCATGCCGAGAAATACTTTCTTGAATTGCACCATCCCTGCGTTGACGAACATCAGGGTGGGATCGTCCGCGGGCACGAGCGTGGAACTCGGGCGGACGGCGTGGCCATTCTTTTCGAAGTAGGCCAGGAATCGGGAGCGGATTTCGGACGCTTGCATAGGTCGCGAAATATAGACGCGCTACCGCCGGTCGAAGTGTTTGGAAATGGCCAATCTGATGGAATTCGAGCCGTAGCCGCGTCGCTGCAGGAACCCCATGAGGCGGCGCCTGGCCACCGGAGGCTCCAGCTTGGCGAGGGCGCGCATGCGCCGATCGGCAACGGCCAGGCACTGCGCGTCCTCGTCAATGCCGTCATCGCGGACCGCCATGGATACGGCGCTGGCGGCATCCGATCGGCCAATACCCTTCTGCTGCAGCAGCATGGCCACCCGGCGTGGTGCATCCCCGCGCCGCAGTCGCGCCGAGGCTGCTGCACGAGCCACGGCCTCGTCCGAGAGCACGCCACTGGCGGTCAGGCGATCGAGCGCCACCGCAATTACCGCCGCCGACGGTGGCACGATGCCCGGTTTCGTTCGCTGCAGCCTCTGTTCCAGTTCGCGTCGGGTGCGCCGCGCCCGAGAAATCGAAGCGAGCGCCTTGTCCATCACGCGGAGAATCTCGGCCTCCCCCGCAAGCCGGGTCAGCGTGTCTGTCGTGAGTTCCGCGCCTTTCCGGGTCAGACCCAAGTCGGCCAACAGGGACACCGACACCGTGAACGTCCGATTGTCGGACAACGTGAGCAGGTAGCGTCCGGGCTTGCGGGCGTGTTCGACGAGGTCCGTGACGGTCGTGGCGTCGTGCCCCGGAGAGATGAAAAGCGCCATCGGCTTTTTCGTGATTGTAGTTCGGAGATCAGCCCGAATGGGTTTCTACACGCGGAGGACACCGCGGGATCGTCCGGTGTTCGGGAATGGCAGTTCGGAGATCGGCCCGAATGGGTTTTCTCACGCGGAGCCGCGGAGGTCGCGGCGGAATCGTTGCATGGCCTGCATCGAATTCGCGATAGCAGATGAGCCGCGTGGATTGCAAGAATCAGAAGCAAAGAAACGAAGACTTGGCCCCGTCCTTGTTCTCTCTCCGCGTAAAAAACCCAAGGCTGCTATACCCCGGCAACCACAGCAAAGAAAAAGCCGAGGGGCCAACTTATGATGGGAGGTGGTGATCCGGGCACCACTGCACACCATAAGCGACCCCTCGGCCCAACACTGCGAGGGAACGGAATGGACCTACTGCTCTTCCAACTCCTCTGGTGGCTCGACTGCCTGCGCGCCCGGCTTGATGCCCAGCACGACTTTTACCTTTTCTTCGACTTCGGCCATGAGCGCGGGATTGTCCTTGAGGAACATCTTCGCGTTTTCGCGGCCCTGCCCAATGCGCTGCGTGCCGTAGCTGTACCACGCGCCGGCTTTGTCGATGATGCCCGCCTCGACGCCGATATCGACCAGCAGCGAAGTGTGGCTGATGCCTTCGGCGTACATGATGTCAAACTCCGCCTGCTTGAACGGCGGTGCGACCTTGTTCTTCACCACCTTCACGCGCACGTGCGAACCGATGACCTCTTCTTTTTCCTTGACCGGGCCAATGCGGCGAATGTCCAGACGCACCGAGGCGTAGAACTTGAGCGCCTTGCCACCCGTGGTGGTTTCGGGGCTGCCGAACATCACGCCAATTTTTTCGCGCAACTGGTTGATGAACACCACCGAGGTTTTCGAACGAGCGATGGCGCCGGTGAGTTTGCGAAGCGCCTGGCTCATGAGCCGCGCCTGTAATCCCATTTGCTGATCGCCCATGTCGCCTTCGATTTCGGCCTTGGGGACCAGCGCGGCGACGGAGTCGATGACCACGATGTCCACGGCGCCGGAGCGCACGAGAATTTCGCAAATTTCCAGGGCTTGCTCGCCGGTGTCCGGTTGCGAGATGAGCAGGTTTTCAATGTCCACGCCCAGCTTCTTCGCGTATTCCGTGTCGAGCGCGTGTTCGGCGTCGATAAATGCCGCGACACCGCCCGCCTTCTGCGCATTGGCGACGACGTGCAAGCACAGTGTGGTTTTCCCGCTGGATTCCGGTCCGTAAATTTCCGTAACGCGGCCGCGCGGAATTCCACCAATGCCAATTGCAGCGTCGAGATTGATTGCGCCCGTAGGAATAAATTCGATGCGCACCTTTGAATCGGTGCCGAGGCGCATGATGCTACCTTTGCCGCAGCTCTTTTCAATTTGTGCGACAGCGAGCGCCAGGGCTTTGCGCTTGTCGTCTGCTACTTGTGTGGCCGCCATGTTTCCGCCGTCGTTAAAGTAAAGCGTCATGCCCTGACCCAAGAAAATTTACCGGGGGGGTAAACGTGGCCAAGACCCGAATAAAATACGAAGATCACGTTCTGTGGACAACTCCCCCCATTGGCCGAGTTTTCCACTATTTCCCGGACAGAGGGAAGGCATTCGGGATGTATTTCACCCGAACCCGGTCGCCCTCGACCAGAATTCCCACCACATCGAAGCGATAAGCGAACTCGACCATACCGAATCGGTCCACCCAAACCTTCGCGGCCCGGCTCAATTCCTGCTGTTTTCGGTGGTGGACCGCCTCCACAGGGCTGCCGAAGGCGTCCCCACGGCGCGCCTTCACCTCCACAAAAGCGACCTCCTGCTCGCGGCGCATCACGAGATCGATGTCACGCCGACCTGCGCGAAACCGATGGTCGAGTACTGACCAACCTTGCCGGACGAGCCACCGCGCCGCGATGCGTTCGCCTAACAGTCCGAATTCCTGTCGTGATTTTGTCATGGCGTGATTGTATGGCGAAACGTTTCAAGCGCGTCATCGAATCATTGCCAACCCGCACAAATTCGTGCACTGAAAAAATGCTGGCATATTCGTACGGCAATTACTTGCGGGACTGGTCCCGCGCTCCATCTTGTGCGCCATGAGCTTATCACGTGCAGGCACGGCAGTTGCCGCAGTTGTCCTTGTCGCGCTCGGTTATGCCGGCGCCCGCCCCATTGGTCCGATACCCGCGCTGGGTGCAGTGCTCGATCCCGCAAACGGTGTGTGGAGCGCGGCGCTCACGGCCGAGTTGCCAGCGGAGGCCGCCGTGACAATGCCGGGGTTATCGGCTGAGACAAACATCGTCTACGACGATCGCGACGTCCCGCACATTTTTGCACCCACTGAACTCGACGCCTACCGCGCACTCGGCTACGTCGTGGCGCGTGACCGACTCTTTCAAATGGAGATGCAGGCGCGCGCGGGCGCCGGCACGCTCACGGAATTGGCGGGCGGCAGCGAAGCCGTACTGGGGCTGGACCGACAAACCCGCGAGCTTGGAATGCCGCGCGCAGCCGAACGGCGCGCCAAAGAGTCCGACACCACTTCCGCGCACTGGGCGCAGATTGTCGCCTACACGGCCGGGGTGAACAGCTACATCGAGTCGCTCACCCCGCGCGACTATCCGGTGGAATACAAGCTGCTGGGAGCCAAACCGACTCGCTGGAGTCCGCAGAAGACGTTCAACCTCATGGTGCGGATGGGTTGGACGCTGGCGTCGTCCAACGATGAACTGACGCGACTGCGCGCGAGTGCGCTGGTTGGGAAAGCCGCCAGTGATGTGTTGTTTGCCATGCACTCGCCAATTGTCGAGCCCATTCAGCCAAACCAATCCGCTACGGCACGATTTGACTCGCTGCGCCTGCCCCCGCCTGGCGCGCCCGACACGGCCGCGCTGGCCGTGATGCAATCCCTCGGCAGTCGCGGACTTGCTTCGCTCGCGGCCTTCACGTCACCACGTGGTGCCGATGCCGTGGGCAGCAACAACTGGGCAGTGGCCCCGTCCCGCAGCGCAAGCCGCCATGCGTTGCTTGCGGGCGATCCGCATCTCGAGCTCTCATTGCCTTCCATCTGGTACGAAGTGCACATGGTTGTACCGGGAAAGCTCGATGTGTACGGGGTGACGATTCCGGGCGCATCCGGCGTGGTCATTGGCTTCAATCGCGATGTCGCGTGGACCTTTACGAATACCGGCGCTGACGTGATGGACTTTTACGCCGAGACGGTTGATGACCTCAAGTCGCCCAAACAGTACAAGCTCGATGGCGCGTGGAAACCGCTTGAAATCCGGCCGGAACTTTATCGTACGCCGAACGGCACGGTTATTCGGACGGACACTATGCGGTATACCCATCGCGGCCCGCTTGCCAACGTCGAAGGTCGCTGGATTTCCATGCGATGGACCGTGCTGGAATCGAATCGCGATCACGAAGCGTTCGCCAAGGCAACCGTCAGTACCACCGCCATGGGCATGCTCGACTCGGCAGCCAGCGTGTACGATGCACCGGCGCAGAACATGCTGGTGGCCGATCGTGCGGGCAACATCGGCATTCGTTCGACCGGACTCTATCCAATTCGGGCCGATACCGGGCGCGGCGATGTGATGCGCGATGGTTCGCTTTCGTCCAATGACTGGATTGGGCGTTGGGCGGTTGCGGAATATCCGCAGGGTTACAATCCCACACGCGGATTCCTGTCAAGCACGAATCAGGAACCGCTCGATCCGCGCGATCAGCCGCGGTATCTGGGCAGCAACTGGGAACGTCCATGGCGCGGCATGCAAATCAACAAGTTGTTGCGCGCCGATTCCGCCGTGACACCCGAGGCGATGCGAGTGTACCAGAGCGATCCGGGCAGCGCACGCGCCGACTTTTTTGTGCCCGTCCTGCTCGGCGCGGCGCTTTCCGGGACAAGTCATCCGCAGGCAGAGAAACTCCGACGCGTAGCGACACTGTTGGGCGAATGGGACCGTCGATACACCAAGGACAATTCACGCGCCGTGTTGTTTGAAGCCGCCATGCAGCAGGTCAGCCAATTGTTGTGGGATGAACTCCGGAGAGACAGCCTCGCGCAGGCACCCGTGCCAAGCGACATGATGACGGCCGCACTGGTCTCGCAACCCGACAACGTGTGGTGGGATGATGGCCGCACATCGCCGGTCGAAAATCGCGACGCGCTGTTGGCGAATGCCCTGGTTGCCGCGCTTGACGGGGTCATTGCGCAGTATGGCGAACCAACCGGCGACAATTGGCGGTGGGCGAAAGTTCGGAATGCGCGCATCAATCACTTGCTGCGCATCGCACCGTTTTCGCGACTGGGCGTGCCGGTGCAAGGCGGAAGCGGGACATTGTGGCCGAGCACCGGCAGCGGCACGCACGGTCCCAGTTGGCGCATGGTAGTTGAGATGGGGCCCACCGTTCGCGGTTGGGGCACATATCCCGGCGGCCAGTCGGGCAACCCGTTCAGCAAGCGGTACGACAATCGCGTGCAGCAATGGTCCAACGGCGAACTTGATTCGCTGCGGGTTCCGGCAACGGCCGACCAACTGTCCGCGGCGCAGCGTCATGCGCGCCTTGTTCTCACACCGCGTCGCTGAGGCTTGTATGGTTTTCATTCGCGTTCTGGTGCTCGCGGCGTTGATGGCGGCGGCGACGATGTTCTTGGGATGGGTGACGGTGCCGATACTGGCAGCAGTGTTTGCACTGGGGGTGCGCAGCGCCAGTGCGCCAGGAGAGGCCGCTTTGGCCGCATTGCTGGGCTGGGGGGCACTGCTGGCACGGGTTGCAATGGTTCCGGCGTTCAGCACGCTGCTGCCGCAACTTGGATCTCTATTCGGCGCGCCGGGCGTAGCCATTGCAGCCTTCTCAATTGTCTTCGCCGTGCTACTGGCCTGGAGTGCGGCTCGTATCGTTACTGGTTTCGTCATTCGAAATTCTGCCGGTTCGGCGGCAGCCTGATCTGCATCAGTGTCGTAAATACTCTGAAGTTCGTCGCCGACAGGCAGGATTGGTTACACGGCCTGACGCGGAAACTTGCGGATGCGGCGGGTTGGGCGGATTTCTCCGAATGGACAGCGAGCTCCGAGCGAATGAGCGAGGTTTTATTCTTTGATGAGTGCGCTGCGCTCCGCGAATTCGTCACGACACCGAAACAACCCATCATAAAAACAGGGCGTCCGGTCAGTGCGTTGCGCCTTCTCGGCCCACACGGAGCAGATCCGCCGTATCCGCAAGTTTGCGCTGAACGCAGTTGAACGGAGATCGTCGAATGCCCGCGACAAACTCCAGAACACTCACATTTCTGCAGTTTCTTACCTCCTCACAGCACCCCATCGTAGATCTCGCGCCCGCTTGATCGTCGCCGGATCATCCGAAATAATCCCGCACACCCCGGCATCCCACAACCGCTCGGCCTCGCGTGCCGAGTTGATCGTCCAGACGTGAATAGGCATGCCTATGCCGCGCAACGACCGGGACAACAGGCGAAACGGCACCGGAAACCCGTTCCACGTTGGCGGAATATTCACCGTTTGAAACAGTTGCGCCGTGGCCGATCGACCCAGAAACGCCGCCGGCAACAGGCCGACGGAATCGTTTGTGGTCGCGCCCAACGGAAAACCTGCGCCCTGTAGGGGATGCACGACCTTGGAATCGAATCCGGCCACCACCACGCGATGCGCAATGTTGTGTCGCTTGACCGCCGCGCGAATTAACTCGGTGGTTGCGGAAATTTTGAGCTCAATGATCATCGGCATATCGCGCACCGTCTCGACCGCTTCGTCGAACGTAGGCACATGAATGCGGCGGCCTTGATAGGGAAACGACTTTCCGCCATCAGCCGTGAATTTCGCGCCCGCGTCGACCGACCGAAGTTCGGCAACGGTTCGCGCGGAAACCGGTCCCGTGGCATCAGTGGTGCGCTCGAGCGTTGGGTCGTGCATGACCACCAACACGCCATCCCGGCTTACGCGCAGGTCAAACTCGACCGCGTCTACTCCCAGTGCGACCGCTTGTCGTAATGACTCCAGCGTGTTCTCCGGAGCATGCGCGCGGTTGCCGCGGTGTCCGATAACGGGATGTGCGGTGGGATCGAGGAGGATGTTCATTCTCCTACAATGGCAAACGGGGTGAAGCGTCGAAAGCGCCTCACCCCGTTTTTCTTCGCAGTAGCACTGCCGCGTAATGCCTTGACCTGGTATTGCCTAAAACGTGTACTGCAACCGCGTCAACACCAGGCGGCCAATTTGCGGCGCGCCGGCAAACGTGCGCACCTCGTTGTTGAACAAGTTAGTGCCGTTCAACGAAATCATGAATCGCTGGGCGCCGAGGTCGAACTTCTTGGAAATTTGCGCGTCAACCGTGAATGCGGTTGGCACGTTTTCGTAGCAGTACGCACCGGCAGGAGCAGGATTGCATTTGCCGAAGCCCAAACCGGTGACCGTGGCAGTCGCTCCGGGCTGGCCTGGCGCAATGGGGAACGCAACGTTTGTCGCGTACACCCCCGAGTTGACCGGGAATGCGTCGGTGTACCGCACGCGCAGTTCTCCACCAAATCCGTTGCCGTTGGTGCTGTAGCGAGCGCCCACTGAACCGCGGTTCTTGGGCGAGTTGGACATGAGGGGCGAGCCGTTACCCCCGTCCACTCCTTCGAATACGTTCTTGTTGGAGTAGCTGTATGCCACGTCCAGCAGCAGGCGGTCAGTGGCGAGGTAGTCGAGGGCAACGTCCAGACCGGACACCCAGATTTCCCCGGAGACCGTTTTGAAAACTGCGTAGATCTCGTTGGCCTTGGCGGTTGGGCTGTCGAACGTTACGACACCAAGTGGAGCACGAGCCAGGTTCGGCGTCGTTGCGCCCGCTACGCCGGATGCAATGGCGGTGAGGATAGCTGGAATCTGAGCGGCCGGGACTCCGTTGGCGACCAGCAGTGGCGCAAGGTTGGTCTGCAGAAACTGGCCGGTCACCCCGCCAATATACGCGCCCATCTGCGCACCTTCCGCGAAGACATTCGGGGTCGTCAATGCCGCGGACGTTCCCACGTCGCCGCGACTCTGCCGCCATCCTGAAACGTCGAAGCGGAACTTGTCGCCAATGATACCCTTGTAGCCCAGTTCATACGTGTTGTTGAATGATGCCGCGAGCGGTTGAATTGGCTGGAGTGCAGCGAGCGTGAGCGGTCGCAGCGCATCATTAATCAGCGATACCCGGGTCGGAATTTGGGCGTTGGTTGGAGACGAAGTTCGCAAGGCATTGACGATGCCCCCCGCGAGCTGCGTTGCCTGCGCTGGTGTGATGCCAGCGGCGGCAAGCTGCCCGGAGAGCGCCGCCGCGATTCCCGTTGTGAGGGCGCCTTGGTTCGCCGCGATCAGCGTCGGGAACGCGGCGGCGGCGCTAATTGGCGAATACGCGCCTCCCTGAACCAGCTGCGACTTCATGCAGTAGTCGCCAAGAACGGAGCCACCACACCCCTGACGGAACGTGAATCCTTTCTTGGGCGGATTACCCAGCGCTTTCAAATCGTAGCCAGACCCACCAATGTTCGGCGTGGCGATCAGGTCCAGGAAGTACGAGAAGTTGGCCGGCGTCGAGAACGACCGGTTGTACGTCGCGCGAATGTTCTGATTCTCACTAGGCTTGAAAATCAGCGCCGCCCGAGGTGAGAAAAATCCATTCTGAATCACGGTGTTCTTGTCGCCACGCGCGGCCAACAGAATTTCAAAACGGTCGGTCGGCTTGGTGCTGGACTGCACGTACGCACCGTATTCGGTGACGTTGTCGATGTCTTCGTTCGATCCGTTAATCGTATTGCCGGTGCGCGGGTTGGTCCAGATGTAGTCCGCGCCATAGGTGAACGACTGTTTGCCGCCCGCCAGGTCCAACCCATGCTGCAGCTGCGCACCGAACACGCGTGACTTGTCGACAATACCGGCGCCGGAACGAAGCAGGTACGTGCCCTCAATAGACGTCAGCGTGTCGTTACCGGCATTGCTGTTGTTCAGGAACACCTGGCCGAACAGCCGCTTGTAGCGCATGCGCTGTTGCAGGTTGAGATACGTCCAGTTCTTGGCCTGCACGCTGCCGTTCGCGCCGGTGAGTTCGATACCCTTACCTAGTTTGGTCATGCCGACGGTCGTGATGAACTCGGTGTTCTCGCTGGGGCGAATATCCATCCGCGCTTCGCCGCTCAGGCGCTCGAGATTAAAGTCGCGAAGGTTCGGCTTGCCCGCACGTCCTGGCGGAACGCTTCTGGTGCCGAACGTGGTGCCCTCACCCAGGTCGTTGTACTCCCAGTCTTTGCCGCGCATGTACTCGCCCGAAAGTTTGTAGCCAAATTTTTCGCCGGCGGTGCCCGCGTGCCGCAAGCCGGTGCGAATCACCGAACGCTCGCCGCCATCGAGGCTAGCCGTGGTGCCCTTCGAGGCGAACGGCGATTTGGTGATGACGTGCAGCACGCCGTTGCCGCTGTTGGGACCGTAGAGTGCCGAAGCGGGTCCAAGCAACACTTCGATGCGATCAATGTCTTCGTTGGTGCCGGTCATGAGGAACGGCACGTTCACGCGCAAGGATGGCACGCCCGCAAATCGATAGTCCTGCAGCATCAGCATCGCACCGGAGAACGCGTTGTTGAACCCGCGCGCCACGACGTTCGACTGCGCAATGCCGCCTTTGCTGATGTCGATGCCCGCGGTCGCGCGCAGGTGATCGGCCACCGTGATGGCGGGTTTCTCCTCAATCCGCTCGCTGTTGATCACGGAAATCATCGCCGGCGCATCGAGTGCTTTTTCCGGCTTGTTGCGGCTCGCCGTTACCACCGTCTGGTTGAGCTGCACAATCTGACCGGTCATCACGACGTCCATCGTCGTGTTGCTTCCATTGGTGATGCGCGTACCCGGATAGGTCCGAGCCACATATCCCAGCAGGCGGACGGTGGCGGTATACACACCCGCCGGCAGGTTGACGGCCCGATACATACCATCCGCGCCAGACACCGCGCCGTAGCTCGTGCCACCTGGCACCTGCAGCTGCACCTGCGCGTTGGCAAGCGGCTTACCATTGGCCGCATCGGACACCTTGCCGGACAGTATGCCCGTTTGTGCCCACGCATTCGCGGCGGACACGGAAAGTGCAGCCGAGCTCATGAGCACGGCAGAGAGTATTCGTCGGACATGTAACAGGGCCATCGTACACCTCAGGAAGGGAGGAGGAGTATCGTCCAGCAACTGTGGGCTCGCAGGAAGGAGAAGCGAAAATCGAGCCGACGCGGAATGTTTGTCGCGTGCCGCGACCGCGTCAATACGAAACCATGTTAAAAGGCGACCAAAGCGTCATGTCCCGCGCGTGACGGGACGATTTACTCACGCGATGCTCAGCCCGTACCACAAATACGGTCAAGGTCTTCAAGGCCCACCAGCACATCGCGTGGTCGCGACGCCCCCTCGGAGGGCGCCAGAATACCGGCGTCCTCCAGTTGATCAATGATGCGCGCCGCCCGGCCATACCCCACCTTGAGTCGCCGCTGCAGCAACGACGTCGAGCCCTGTCGGTGTTGAATGACACATTCGGCCGCTTCACGAAAACGCGCGTCACGTTCGCCGCCGGCGTCTTCGGCGTCTTCGTCGCCGCCGCCGCCCGCATTGCGCAGCTCCACGGCGCGGACGGCCTCCAGAATATCCGGCTCGGACAGCGCCACTTCGGCACCCGCTAACGCCGCCAGGCGACGCGCTTTTGCCGCTTCGAACCAGCCCAGCAGCTTCTCGGTGTCCTCACTGGAGAGATATGCGCCCTGCAGCCGCGACGGCTCGCTCTTTCCAGGCGGGATAAACAGCATGTCGCCATTCCCCAACAACGACTCGGCACCTGATCCATCAATGATGGTCCGGCTGTCAATTTGAGTCGCGACACGAAACGAAATGCGTGACGGGAAATTGGCCTTGATCAATCCCGTGATGACGTTCACGCTGGGGCGCTGCGTCGCGAGGATAAGATGGATACCAATGGCGCGGGCTTTCTGCGCCAGCATGGCAATCGGGGTTTCCACTTCACCCTGTACCGTCATCATCAGGTCGGCCATTTCGTCAATGATGACCACGATGTATGGCAACACGCCACCCGAATACGTCAGGTCTTCAAACGCCACATCCGCGCTGCGCGGCTTCTTGAGGGCATCACCCTTGCCACCCTCGTGACTCAACACCTTGTTGTTGAAGTCCTGCAGGTTGCGACAGGTGTTGGTCTCCAGCAGACGATACCGATCCTGCATTTCCATTACCGCCCATTTCAACACCGACGCTGCATCGCGATTATCGGTAATGACCTTATGGCGCAGGTGGGGCAGCGTGTTGTAGACGCTCAATTCGACCATCTTGGGGTCGACCATCAGAAAACGCAGCGTCTTGGGCGTATGGCGATACACGAGACTGGTAATGATTGTGTTCACGCACACCGATTTGCCGGAGCCGGTTGTGCCTGCAATGAGCAGGTGCGGCATCTTCGCTAAATCGGCGACAATCGCCCGCCCTTCCAGATCTTTGCCTAAGGCGATGGGCAACGCAGCGCGCGCGTGCTTGAAGTCGCTGGACTCCAGCACCTCGCGCAGCACTACTATTTCCGGATTGGGATTCGGCACCTCCACACCCACGGCGCCCCGCCCCGGAATGGGCGCAACAATGCGAATACTGGGCGCTCGCATGGCAAGCGCCAGGTCATCGGCCAACATCGCAATTTGCCGTACCTTGACGCCCGGAGCCGGTTCAATTTCGAACTGCGTGACCGTGGGACCTGTGGTACGCCCAACCAAGGTGCCTTCCACTTTGAAGGTGCGCAACGCGTCCATCAGCTTGCGGCCCGCAGCGTCGAGTTCCGCAATGCCCGCGTCGATGTTGCGGGCCGGGGGTTCGGCCAAGAGCGACGTGGGTGGCAATTCGTCATTTAGCGCGTCGTCATCCACCTCACGCATGGCGTCAAATCCGGCGTTGACGCTGGGCACGTCTGCTTTGGTTCGTGTCGCGCCGCGTTTGCCGGCCGTCTCCGCCGTGGGCGGAGCAAATTTTTCGACGTCGTTCAGTCGCGCAACGTCTTTGCCACGTTTCCCGCGGGTGTTGATTGCCTGTGCACTCTCGTTCGCAAAGGCCGCGTCCATCGCCGGCATTTCATCCGGGGACGGCGCCAATCGCTCGGCGACGGTCATGCGCGACGGCGCGATGTCGGACGGGGCATCCTGGCGTCGTGGCGACGGGCCGAGAATCATGCGAATGGGATTCCAGCGCAGCGTCGCCACCGTCAACGCGCTCACGCCCAGCACGAACAGAATCCACGCACCGGCCGGCCCCATGGCGCGGCGCATATAAAATGCCACGAACCCGCCCCAGAGACCCGTGAACGAAGTTGGCTCACTCGGACTCGCGCCCGTCGCCAGCCCGATGGCAATGGGCACCAGCAACACGATGCCCGCAAACAACAGGCCCCACTCCGGCGCGTCCGACTCGGCCGACAGGCGGCCAAACATTCGCAAGGCCATCACGAGGCACGCCAGCGCAATCAACGCAGCACCGGGCATTCCCACACTGACCACCAAGGCGCACTTCGCGAACGTGCCAACGGGCCCGAACACACCAGCGGCATCCCAGCAGCGTCCGCTGTCCGGCACACGCTGAAAAATGAGCGCACCAAACAGAAACGCCGACAAAAGCGACAGGCCGACCGCAGTGAGCTCGCGGCGCAACACGGCTCCGCGCATCGATTTAGCTCGTGCGCCGACCTGAGGGGACGGTCACCCGCGTCGGTTCGTACCGGCGCAGTTGTCGCTCGTGGTACGCGACGACCAACGGCTCCGCGTCGATGGTCAGGCAGGTATCGACGTCGGCTCCGAATCCAGCAGCAGTCAGCGACCGCGCATGCGTGGCTTCGCTCGCCAGTCGTTTCATGTCGGAAAGAAACCGGCGTTCGATCAGCGCGGCCGCGCGTGCGCCATCGCCCCACACCACGGACGTGCGCCCACGCGCAATCCCGCGCGCCATGCGCCCGGCACAGGTCACGTCTTCCAGCGTCGAACGACGGTCATGTCCCGCGCAGACAATCAACACATCACCGCCCGCGCGGGTTGCGTTTCGCACGGCCGCCACACTTTCGGTGCAATTGACGAACGCGGAAAAGAAGCACAGTCGCGCGCCAGTCGTGGCCAGCAACGCAACGGTGCCGTTGGTCGTGCTGTATAAAATGGTCCGCCCCTGCACAGCCGCGGCGGTGTATTCGGACGGAGAGTTCCCGAGATCGAATCCGGAAATGCGCTGCATGCGGCGCTCACCGGCCAGTCGAATTTCATCGCGCGGATACTGCTTCGCGAACACCGCCGGTTCGTCCACGCTGTCAAACGGAATGACCGCTCGTGCGCCATGGGCCAGCGCCGTCACCACCGTTGTTGCCGCCCGCAGCACATCGATTACCACGACCACCTTGCCTGCCACCTCGGCCGGCGTTGGTAACGCGTCGCCGAGGAGTGCATCAATGCGCACTACGCAGACTCCTTGCCCAAAGGATCCTTGAGCAGGTACGCCCCTTCATCTTCGAGGAACTTCGTATGGATGTCGCCGCGCTGGAAATGCGGATCCTGCATCACCCGGGCGAGGAACGGAATCGTGGTCGAGATCCCCTCAATCACAAAACTCTCCAGCGCAATCTGCATACGCTTAAGCGCTTCGGGGCGATCACGTCCTTGCACGATGAGTTTCGCAATCATCGAATCGTAATACGGCGGCACCGTGTAGCCCGTGTACGCGTGCGTGTCGACGCGCACGCCCGGACCACCCGGCTGATGAAACACTTCAATTTTCCCGGGCGATGGTTGAAAATTGCGCGCCGGATCTTCGGCGTTCACGCGGCATTCAATCACATGGCCGCGAAGCGGTGGCAACTCCGTGACGGAGAGCGGATGTCCAGCGGCCACACGAATCTGTTCCTTCACGAGATCAACACCGGTCAGCATTTCCGTGACGCAATGCTCAACCTGAATACGCGTGTTCATCTCCATGAAATAGAACTTGCCGCTTTCGTCCAGCAGCATTTCGATGGTCCCCGCACCAACGTAGTTGATGGCCTTCGCGCCTTTCACCGCCGCGTCGCCCATTGCTTTCCGCAACTCGGGCGTCATCACCGGACACGGTGATTCTTCAATCAACTTCTGGTGGCGGCGCTGTATCGAACAATCACGTTCGCCGAGGTGAATCACGTTGCCGTGAGCGTCACCAAAAATCTGAAATTCAACGTGACGCGTGCGCTCGAGATATTTCTCAACGTACACATCGCCGCTGCCAAACGCCGAAAGGGCCTCACTGCGCGCCAACTGAAACGAGCGCGCGAAATCATCCACGTCGCGCGCCACGCGCATACCTTTGCCACCGCCCCCCGCAGACGCCTTGATGATGACGGGAAATCCCACTTCCTTCGCGTACTCCAACGCCGCGTCGACGTCTTCTATCGGGCCCGGCGTGCCGGGCACAATGGGCACGCCGCAGTCGGCCATGGCCTTTCGTGCGGCCGACTTGTCGCCCATCTGGCGAATCTGGTCGGGCGTCGGGCCGATAAACGCGATGCCGCTGGCAATACACGTTTCCGCAAATTCCGCATTCTCGGCCAGAAATCCATAGCCGGGGTGAATGGCGTCGGCTCCGGTAATTTCGGCCGCTGCGATGATGCGCGGAATTTTAAGATAGGAGTCGCGACCGGCCGGCGGCCCCACACACACGTCGTCGTCTGCAAATCGCACGTGCAGCGAATTGCGATCGGCTTCGGAGTAGACGGCGACGGTTTGAATGTCAAGCTCTCGACACGCCCGGATGACGCGGAGGGCGATCTCGCCGCGATTGGCGATCAGGATTTTTTTGAACATGCCCGAATGGTGGCGAGTCGCCATCCATGCCGCTAGCCGTCCACGTGTTTCGGACGCGATTTAACGCCTATTTCGGCCCTTTCTTGAAATCGTCCCAGCTGGCGTCGCTGGCGCCGTCAACACCCTGCACCCGCAGCGCGAACTCGGCCGGGTTGGACGCGTAGAACAACGCGTTCTCGTAGGAGATGACGCCGCGCGTGTACCAGTTCATGAGCGACTGGTCGAAGCTCTGCATGCCGTATGCGACGCTGCCCTCGCTGATCAGCTCGGGAATATTGAGCGTCGCCTTGAGATCACGAATTTGATCACGGACGGCTTCCGTGTTGACAAGTACTTCCGTCGCGGGCACGCGGCCAGGGTGATCACAACGCGGCACGAGGCGCAGCGACACAATGGCCGTGAGCGCATTGGCCAGCGCAAAGCGCACTTCATTCTGTTGATGCGGCGGGTAAAACGACAACACCCGGTTAATGGTCAGCGTCGCGTCGGTCGTGTGCAGCGTGGAAAAAACCAGGTGACCAGTGCCGGCCGCTTTCAGGGCGACGTCCAACGTTTCGAGATCGCGAATTTCGCCAATCATGACCACGTCGGGATCCTGTCGAAGCACGCGACGCAGTGCCTGGCCGAAGGTGGCAGTGTCGGTCCCGACTTCGCGCTGGTTGATGTGACTCTTCACATCGCGATGCACGAACTCAATCGGGTCTTCGATGGTGATAATGTTGGCCGCGCGGCGCTCGTTGATATGGTGCACCATGGCCGCCAACGCGGTGCTTTTTCCCGAGCCCGTGACACCAGTTACCAGCACCAGGCCGCGCGGGCGCAGCGCAATCTGTTCCAGCACCGCCGGCAGGTTCAGCTCGCGAATGGAAGCCGCGGCGTGCGCAATGGCACGCATGGCAAACGCCACCGTGCCTTTTTGCTGATATACATTGACGCGGAACCGACCAATGCCCGGAACGTTGATGGCAAAGTCGGCTTCGCGCATTTCGACAAACTCGCGCAGCTGCGCGGGTGGCAACAGATGTTCGGCCAGCGTGCGCAGCTCCTCGGGGCGCATTGGGGGCATGTTCAATGGCACCAGATCGCCGTGCAGGCGCAAGGTGGGCGGTCGGCCCACCTTGAGATGCAAATCGGACGCGCCTTCACGTACCATGCGCTGCAGCGCGGCCTTTAAATCAAGGCCCGATGCGGGTGCGGTGACGTTCGGGACGTCGGTGACCATCGTCATGTCATCGCTTCTCAGCCGGCCGGATCGAGGCGGAACAGCACTTGCCCGTATTCAACCGGATGCGATTCGGACATCCCGACTTCCCGCACCACGCCATCGAATTCGGACTCGAGCTCGTTCATGATCTTCATCGCTTCGATGATGCAAACGATTTGCCCTTTCGAGATGCGATCGCCCACAGACGCAAATGGCTTCGCACCAGGTTCGGGAGCTCCGTAATACGTTCCCACCATCGGTGACTTGATCTCGAGGAGGGCGGCCTTCGGTGCCTCGGCCTTCGGCGCCGCTGCCACCTCCTCTTCGGCAGGACGCGCCGCGAGCGCTGACGGCAACACTTGCGGCAGACTCAGAGGGGCAGCGACGGGCGCGGCCACCATTGTCGCTCGCTGCTGCGGACTCTTGGAGATGCGCAGCTTCATGCCCTTGTCGGTCGAGATCTCGATGGAGTCGACCGTCGACCCGTCGAGCATTTCGATGATTTTCTTGACGTAGCGCAGATCGATCATGGCGGGAAAGCGGCAAGGGAAGCACAGCCGTCCCTGTCTCGCTTGCGGCGATCACGGGAGGACGACAGGCAAATGGGGATCGGCGCGGTGCGACTGCGCCGGGCGGGTTCGTTGACTGCGTTTCGGGGCGGAACTACGCGATTTCGAGCAGCTCGCGCGTGAAGGAGGTGAGAACCCGAGGACCGGCTGTTGTCACCAGCACGTCGTCCTCAATGCGCACACCACCCCAGTCTGCGAGATAGACACCGGGTTCGATCGTCACAACAGCCCCCGCGGGAAGCGGACTGTCCGCAGATTTGGCTAAACGCGGCGCCTCGTGAATCTCAAGCCCTATTCCGTGGCCGAGCGAGTGACCGAACGCTTCACCAAATCCAAGGCCGTCAATGTACTCACGTGCAACGGCATCGGCATCCTTCCCCACCATTCCAACCCGAAGCGCGCCCGAAGATTTCACATTCGCTCGCTGAACCACCTCATAAACCTCTTTCTGGCGAGCCGAAGCCCGCCCAATGACGACGGTACGCGTGATATCGGAGCAGTAGCCATCGGACACCGACCCGAAGTCAATCAGCACCAAATCTCCCGATGTGACGAGCCGGTCGCCCGCGCGCGCGTGCGGAAGCGCAGCGCGTGGACCCGATGCAACAATCGTCGCAAAGGGAAACCCTTCACTGCCCTGATCGCGCAAATGATGCTCCAATATGCCCGCAACAGCGGTCTCGGTCAGCCCCACCCGCAGCTCCTGAAGCGTGGCGGCAAGTGCGCGCTCGGCCATGCCGACGGCGCGCTCGATACAGGCAATTTCGGTTGCGTCCTTGCTCTCCCGGAGTGATTCGATCTCGTCCAGCAGCGGCCGCCACTGCCACCGCGTCCCTTGCTCGAGCAATCGCTGAAAATCCCGGTGCAGCAGGTGTGCCGATTCAAAACCAATCCGTTCGACGCCGGCGGTGTCGGCCAGCCAGGCCCACAAGCCCGTCCACAAATTCTGCATTTCAATGCGCACGCTGGCGTGAGCGGTGACTTCCTGCTTCACTTGCGTTGCATACCGGAAGTCCGTGAAGAGCACGCAGTCGCGCGGTGTTACCAGAACCAGCGCATTGCTCCCTGAAAATCCGGTCAGGTACCGCACATTGGCCAAGCCGGTCACCAACAGGGCATCAACATCGGCACGCGCCAATCGGTCGCGCAGTTGCGACAGCCGCGCGAAAAACGGAACCGCTTTTGCCATTCAGGCAGTGGTGCGCAACAACGCAACCAGGCCGCGCAGCGCGTACTCGTACCCGTTCACGCCCAATCCGCAAATAAACCCGCGGGCGGCCGGCGCCAACATGGAATGTCGACGTTCTGGTTCCCGCGCGTAGATGTTGCTGAGATGAATTTCGACAAAAGGAATCGCGACGGCCGCGAACGCGTCGCGCAGCGCCAGGCTGGTATGGGTATAGGCGCCGGCGTTCACCACCACGCCAGCCACGACACCACGCCACGCGTGTAACTGATCGATCAATTGCCCTTCGCCATTGTGCTGGGCCGCCACCAATTCGACGCCCAGCTCACTGCCCACGGACCGCAAGCGCTCTTCAACTTGGGGCAGTGTGGTGTGGCCGTAGATAGCCGGCTCGCGGGTGCCGAGAAGATTCAGGTTGGGACCGTTGAGCAGGCCTATTTTCACGCGGTATTCAGTCCTTTGAGCCAGGCCGAGAATTGCGCCAGGTCTTCGTTGACGGGTTGAGACGAATCGGGTGCCCCTGATACCGAAGAATGCACCACGGGTGCACCGCGGTGAGTCAGGGCCGGATCGGGAAAGAACTTGTCAAAAGAATAAGCCGCTGCGGGCGGCGGATCACTGCGGTGATCAGGATTCGTTTGAACTGGCGGATACCCCGCAGTGTTGTGGCGCGGCGTCAATGCCCGAAGCGGCACCGCGGGCGCAGGCATTGGCACCGGATCAAACAGCGACTCACCGCTGTCCTGCACCGGACCAAAGGCCTCCGCCAACGCTCTGGCCGCCAACTCGTCGGTGGTGGTCGGTTGAGACGTTCCAAACAGCGAAGCCAGGCCGTCAGCGGGATCGTCTGCGACGGCCGTGGCGTGCGTGGGCGTTCGGCGCGCGACGCGACGGCTGGCCAGTTCGGCGAATCGTTCGCGGGCCGTACGAAAGGCCTGCTGCGCGTTCTGCTGCGCGTTGAATGCCCCACTGCTGGACGTGGACGGCGTAAACACCGGTGTCGAGCGAACCGGCGTGCTGTACAGCGGCGTATTGTACAGGGGCGTGACGGCCGGCGTAGCAATGGCCGGTGTCTCGAAGGCACGTTGCTGAGCAATCAGTGCGTCAGCGCGCCGCAATTCGTCTTGTTCGGCAGTACGCAGTTCTCCCAAACGGGCGGTGAGCACCGGGTCATGCGGACGTCGCCGGACCAGTTCGTCATACACGTCGATCGCGCGGGAAACGAAGCCCTGCGAAACCAGCAGCTCCGCCATGGTTTCCGTCACGAACGTGGGTGTGGTTTCGGTTTCGATCGCTTCAACTGTCACCAGTGCGACGGGCTCGGGTTCCTCCAAGTCCTGGAGAACGGTCTCCGGCTCAACAAACCCTGGCTCAACGAACACCGACTCAACCAACTCCGGTTCATCAAACTCCGGTTCATCAAACTCCGGTTCATCAAACTCCGGTTCATCAAACTCCGGCTCATCAAACTTCGGCTCAACGACCTCTCGTTCAACGGCCGCGGGTTCGAATGGCTGCAGCGCATCGAACTCCGCCGCGACACGTTCCGCCTCAAGCTCTGACGACATTTCGGCGTACGACTCTTCCGCGGCGACCGGTTCGTCCACGAAATCAGGAATTTCCCAAACTGCACTGGCCGCGGCCGCACCCGTGGCTTCGACCCGTTCTTCGGCATTGAGATGGGCGGGAATTTCGTACTCCGCCGTCACGTCAAGATCGAAGCCGTCGACCGGCTCCTTTACCGCTTCGAGCTCGGCCAGAAACCCAGTGCGTGCGGGCGCAGAGGGTTGCGGCGCGGCTTCCTCTGGCAGGAAGGCGTCAACGAGTTCGTCAACAACTGGAGCATCGATTTGCGTCGATTCGATCGCGTCGGACGAGGTGCGGCCAAATGAGGCGACCACGTCCAGGGTGGCCGGCGCCGAGATGGAGGTCGCCGACCGCACGGGGGTCACGATGCGCGACACGAACTCGCTCGTGTCCGGCCACTCGGGTGCCAGAATGCCTTCTTCGAACGCTTCGTCGGCGGGCGGTTCGGGATCGTCGGGAAAGTCGAGATCGAGCGGTTCGTGCCGCGCGGCAAAACGCGTGTCCGTCGGCGTGGGAACGGCTGGCGCGTCGTCGTCCGCAAATTCCGGAACGTCGGCCATTGCCACCAGCGCTTCTTCGGGCGGTTCGTCCGGGACCGCCACTTCCTCGGTCGCAGCAACTCTTGCGACCATTCCCACGACATCGTTGGGCACGTCCAGCAACGACGACGGATCGAACGTCGCAAAAACGCCTGGCTTGTCCTCCAGAACCGGTTCGGGTTCGGGCACCGGCACCTCGACAATGGCTGGCACCGCGACGGCGGGCGTTGGCGAGCCAAGCGATGCCAACTGTGACGCGATGTCGTCATTGCGCGGATCGGCGTCGAGGACGCGGGCATACCACCGACGCGCCACAGAGTTTTCTCCGTTCATGCGCGCAATGTCGCCCAGATGTTTGAGGGCAATGAGGTTCTCGGGATCGAGCGCGAGCGCCTGCTCGAAGACGGAACGCGCTTCCTCGAGGCTATTGGCCTCAAAGAGGGTTTGTCCGAAGACGATGTAGCCGCTCATGTGTCCGGGCTGCTTGGGCAGATGTTCCCGGCAGATGGAAATGGCGTGCGCCAGGTCACCAGCCTTCCGGAATTCGTTGGCCAAGGGCGCGAAGTACCGTCGAGGGTTCTCCTCGTACTTGGTGCGGAGTTCCTCAATGCGGTCGGCGTTGCTCATCCTGTCGTTGCCTCAGGTGAATCCCGCATGACGAGCACCGGGATGGCAGCGCCAAATCCTGACCGGCTCGTCCCTTTCGGGATCCGGAGGAGATGGCGCGCCAAGTTAGCGGTCGTCATTCGGGGAAGTCAATTGTACGGTGGGGCGGTGGGGCGCTGCGACCTCGGCGAAATGTCTTGCGTTCAAGCTATTGCGCCGTCTAACTTTAGAGACTGTACCTCCAGCGATTTACCGCCCGGATGTACCTGTTTTCCTGCCCGACATCCCCCGACACAAGGAGTTCCGCCCGGTGCTGCAATCGATGCGGAGTAGTGCAAAATACATCTGGTGGTTCGTCGTCCTTGCCTTTGTCGGAAGCTTTTTGCTTTACGAAACATCGGGGCTTGCTGGCGGTTCTCCGGTCACCACATCGACGGCAGTCGCAACGGTCAATGGAGAAGACATTCTCCTGACCAACTGGCAGCGCGCCGTCGCCGAACTGGAACAACAGGAGCAACAGCGCCTCGGCCATTCGCTTTCGATGGACGAACGCCGAGTCATTGAAGACCAGGCGTACGACCAGCTCGTGAATGAAGTGCTGCTGCGGCAGGAGTACCGCCGCCGGGGTATCTCCGTAACAGACGACGAAATCCGCCAAGCGGCACTCAATTCTCCGCCACCCGGCGCGCTGAATTCTCCGGACCTCCAAACCGACGGAAAGTTTGATCCCGCCAAGTACCAGCGGTTGCTTTCCAGCAGCTCCTCTGCGGCCGTCCGCGCAAATCTGGAAGCGTATTACCGCTCGGAGATTCCGCGACAGAAGCTGTTTGACCAGGTCTCCAGCGACGTCTATTTATCAGACGAACGCCTGTGGCAAATCTGGCGCGACCGTCACGACAGTGCCACAGTTTCGTTCATCAGCCTGCGCACGTCGAGTCTCACCGACACGGCAGTGACTGTCACAGACGCCGAAATTCAGAAGTTTTACGACCGCAGCAAGAAGCTGTTTGTGCGGCCCGGTCGGTCGGTATTGTCCCTGCTGACCATTCCGCGTATGGTCACCGCCGAAGACTCTGCGGCGACGAAAGCTCGCATCGATCGCTTGCGGGCCGAAATTGTCGGCGGCGCCAAGTTTGAAGAGGTCGCGCGCCGTGAGTCCGTCGATTCCGGATCGGCGGTTGAGGGTGGCAATCTCGGCAAGGGTGGAAACAAGGGCCGCTTCGTCAAACCTTTTGAAGAGGCGCTCGATGCACTCAAACCGGGTGAACTTTCGCAACCGGTGCAAACGGTCTTTGGCTGGCACCTCATCAAGCTCGATTCCCGCAAAGGAGACACCGTGGAGGCTCGCCACATTCAGTTGCGTGTGGCGCAAACCGATTCCAGCGCCTCGCGCACGGACAAACGCGCCGATTCGCTGGCCAGCATTGCTGGCAGCCTGATCGACCAACCACAGCGCTTTGACTCGGCCGCGAAAGCGCTCGGCTTGTCACCGGCATCCGTGATTGCCTTTGAGCGGGAGCCGCTGTCCTTTGCGGGTCGTGCGGTACCGGGCGCCAGCGCCTGGGCATTCTCGGGCACGCAAGTTGGCGAAACCAGCGACCTCCTCGATTCCCCGGACGCCTACTTCCTGGTTCGTCTGGACTCACTCACGGTTGGTGGCCAGCAGGCACTTGCCGAAGTGAAAGACGACATTCGCCGTCGGATTGCTGCCGACAAACGCGTCGAAAAGTTGTTGCCTCAGGCGCAAGCGTTGGCAAAAGCCGCTACCGCAAGCGGGCTCGAAGCTGCCGCAGCGGAAGCCAAACTGACGGTTGAGAAAAGCAAGCCGTTCGCCCGAGTGGAACTGGTGGATGGACTCGGCCAGTTCACCGAAGCCATTGGTGCTTCCTTTAGCGTGCCCGTAGGCAAAGTGAGCCCACCGGTCGCTGCCAATGACGCGATGATCGTTCTGCGTGTCGATTCCCGCACAGACGCCAGCAAACCGGCGTTCGAGGCGCAGAAGGCGTCACAGCGCGGCGGATTGACACAGCAATTGCGTCAGCAACGCGTGGAGGAATATGTGGCAGGCCTGCGTGAGGCCAACAAAATCGAAGACCATCGCGTGAAGGTCATGTCACAGCTCCGCCGGCAGGCCACCCCGTAAAGGTCCGTCAACCAACGAAAAGGCCCGCACCAATGGTGCGGGCCTTTTTCTGTTCGACCTTTTGGAGAATCAGCCCAGCAGTCTCTTGGGCTCGGGCCGCTCTTCTTCTTTGGGCGTATTCACCGTGGTCGCGTCGCCGCTTCCAACATTGGCGCGGGTGTTGGCCGCCGGATCGGACGTAATCTGCTTCTGTGCGTCGCTCAGGTTGCGCTTGAACTCATTGATACCTTTGCCCATGGATCCCGCAATTTCCGGAATGCGCTTGGCACCGAACAGCAGTAGCACGACCACGAGAATGATGAGCATCTCGGTCACGCCGAAATTTTGTAGTCCCATGTGAACGCTCCTAGAACAATGATCGGGCGATGAGGTACGCGATAAGAACACCTACGAGACTCAGCAACGAAACGTCCAGAGCCACGGGACCCAGGGTGAACTTCAATATAACGAGATCGATGGAAAGCGGACCTACTGACGGCGAGACCGCCCCCGTCGTCAAGAATTCCTTGACGGCTCCCTGCGGCAGGAAGAGGCGCGCCACCTGCGTGAGCAGGCCGCCGACCACAAAGCCGACCGCCAGCACAGCCATATGAAACACCGGGCGACGCTTCGAAGGTCCTCGCGAGGCCATTACCAGCGACGCTCCATCGCGTAAATGATCGTATCCATCAGTGACGTTTTCGAGGCGCCGTCTGGCAAACTGACCAGGGCCTCCTCGGCCTCATGGGCGTATTGGTTGCCCCGCCGGCGAGCATACTCCAGTCCGCCGTATTCTCGCACAATTGCGACCACATCGCCAACATCGGCATCCTGTGGCTCGGCGGTGCGAAACAGTTCTTCCACGCGGCTCCGCTCTTGAGCGGGCATTTCGGCCAACGCGGCAATGAGCGGCAACGTGACCTTGTGCTCCCTGAGATCGAGGCCACTCGGTTTGCCAGTCATCTCCTGCGCTTCGGTGTAGTCGAGCAAATCATCGGCAATCTGAAAGGCCATGCCGAGCTTCAGCCCGTACTGCATGAGTGCCTGACGATGGCGTTCCGCACCACACAGCGCGCCGACTTCGCACGAAGCCATGAACAGCGAGGCCGTCTTGGCGCGAATCAGCGTCTCGTAGTCACGCTCGGAAAACTCCAGGGGGTTGCCCGGACCCAGTTGTCGCATTTCGCCAAGCGTCATTTCATTCGACGCTTCGGTGATGGCGCGCATGGGTTCCAAATCGCCAAGATTGACCAATTCCTTGAGCGCGCGCAGGTACAGGAAGTCGCCCATGATGACCGACACCTGATGACTGAACAGCGAGTTCACGGTCGGCATTCCACGCCGCAATGCGGAATGATCGACGGCGTCGTCGTGCACGAGCGTCGCGAGATGAATGAGTTCGATGACGGCCGCGTAGGTGGTCGCGCGCGGTTGTCGCTGCTCTTCCACCCCACTGCTTAAGAGGAGAAGGGTCGGGCGCAACATCTTGCCCTTCATGCCCATCAGATGCCGTTGGACATCACGGACGAGCGGGACATCGGCGGACACAATGCGCCAGAGCTCTTTGGAAACTACGGTGAGCTCTTCGACAACGGGGGTTTGGATGTCGCGCAGCGCGGCAGTCAGGGCCGACGGAGTGCGCGTGGTTAGCGTCATCTCACGGTTCGGTCGAGGGCTGCCAGGCGCTGGGCGACGTCGCGGAAGTTGATATCAGTGGCATACACCCGCTGAAAATAGCCTCTTGCCTCGTCAAAGCGCTGCAGTACCTCGCACGAATATCCCAATAAATACAAAACTCCGACCCGCTGTTCATCCCGAAGGGCCGGTTCATGCAGCGCCCGGGACAGGACGGTGACCGCCACCTTGTAGCTTCCCTGTTCCAGAAAACACTGTCCAAGCGCTTCATAGGCGGCCAACCGGTTGTTCCGGCTTCGCAGGGCCATCTGGAATTCGCCAATCGCGTCGTCCAGCAACCCCATCTCCTTATAGGCAATGCCGAGGTCGTAGTGACTCTCGTAGTCGTCCTCGCCAAGCGAACGGGCTACCCCTTCCTTGAAGTGGCGCAACAGGGCGTTGAAGTCGTCCTGTTCGTCACCGGATATGTCGGGTTCGCGCATGCGGAGGCGCGTGGACGTGGGCTCGTCCTCGTCCTTCAGCCAGTCGGCCAGGTGGACCTCACTGCTGTCCGAACCCGGTGTCGGTGGCTTGGGCGGAGGCGGTGGCGCCGCGTCACCCAATGCCGTGCGGGCGCGGTCGTCCCACGGGTCAATTTCGAGGACACGCGCGTACACGGCACGCGCACGGAGTTCCGCGCCCTGCCGAACCAACGCGTCTGCGAAATCGAGATACGCCGCGCGTAACCGCGACTGGTCACCAAGCCGGATCGCCAATTCCAGACGCTTCTGGTGGTGCGCCACTTCGTCGGCGGCAACGCGCACCATTTCGTCGGCGATGTCGGCGGCATCGGACAGGCTTCCCGCCAATTCGGCGACCGCGAGCGCAGTACCGAGTTCGCCCAAGGCGGCGTCCCGATTGCCCGACTCAAACAACGCCTCGGCCAGCCGACGACGAAGTACGAAGTTGTTGGAGTCCGCATTGGACGCATCTTGCAACTCCGCGCAGCGCGATGAGGCGACCAGCGTGGCCTCGGCCGCCGCGACCGCGGTCGGCACATCGGAGTCGATAAACAGGTCATCGAGCAAATCTTCCGTGAGCTCGATGGGGAGCAATTCGAGGTCGCCATGGTTCGACGTGATATCCACGTCGATGAAGTCGAGCTCGACGGCCGCTTTTGCCGGTTCAGGCGTCGGAAAAATGAGCGGAGGTAGTTCGCTGTCCGCATCAAACTCGTCGTCCAATTCCGGCAGTGACTCGCTCTCAATGCGCGTGAAACGCTCCGCCGCCCCTTCATCGTTGACCGGTGCAACCTCTTCCGCTTGCAAGTCGGCAACCGGAGGCACCGCCTCGGGCGCACTATGCAGCATCGCGTCGAAGTCGAGCGACCCCAACAGGTCTACTGAATCCAGATTGACTGAATCAAGAATTGCCGGCTCAATAACGTCCGGCTCGAGTTCGACAATTACATCGCGGGTGGCGTCGTCCGACAGCACCAGATCGTCAACCGTGAGCGGCTCATCGTCGGGCGTAAATCCATCCGCGTGCGGCGCAGGCTCATTCAGATTGCGCTCTTGCTCGACGGCAAACTTTACGATGTCGTCAGGCGTGATGGTGTCGCAACGGCTCTCTGCGGAGACGATGTCATCCAGCTCACCGTTGGCGGGAACGAGGTGATCAAGTTCGTTGACAAGTTCGGTGTCGCGTTCGGTGTCGCGTTCGTTGTCGCGTTCGTTGTCGCGTTCGGTGTCGCGTTCGGTGTCGCGTTCGGTGTCGCGTTCGTTGTCGCGGTCGCTGAAGAGCTCATTGTCGGCCAATCCGATGTCGTCTG